>CAJIBP010000609.1_pt1 | contig 14238 bp, 11 predicted proteins | sample 9199361 | NCBI WGS metagenome assembly CAJIBP01 (sample SAMEA7708308, study PRJEB35096) | sediment metagenome | biome: marine neritic benthic zone biome [ENVO:01000025]; feature: sediment [ENVO:00002007]; material: shallow marine sediment [ENVO:03000034] sea grass bed [ENVO_01000059] ...
ATAGAAAAATTAAAAGAATATTTTATTGACAAATATACTTTAAAAATGAGAATCGCAAATACGTAGTTTTCAGATCAGATATCAAACTTTAACAAAAAAAGACAAATGTTATTTAAAATGTTTATCCTCAATCTAGGTATTGATGTATTTGTCCAGGTATCAACTTAGACTATTATTGTTTTCTCAACAGCTTTCCGTCGATCGATTACTGGCTCATGGGTCTAATATATATCTCTGTAACTTCTGCGGTCCGGGGCAAACTTAGCGCATTGATTACGACTGCCGCCACGTCTTCCGCTTGCAGCAACCGCTCTGGGCGATAATGTTTTCCGTCCATCTCATGGATCATTGCCTGCATTGGCGTGGCAGTACGCCCAGGATATATACTTAGGACTCGAACGCCGTAACTGTTGACCTCAGCACGTAGGCTATCACTGAAAGCTTTCAGGGCGTATTTTGTAGCCGAGTACTGGCTCACGTTCGCCCGAGCATTTGAGACTATACTAGAATTTATGAATACGATTTGGCCATTATCCTTTTTGAGCATCGGTAATAAAGCTTGCGTCAGCAAGTAAGGGGCACGGACATTAGTACGATACTGGTCATCAAGGTCATCGATGTGTGCAGTCTCCAAACTGCCTAAAGCAATCAAACCGGCGCTGTGGACAAGTATATCGATTCTTTTGTACTCGCGATCAAGACTTTCCACCAGCCCTTTAACATCCCTATCCAGTGTAAGGTCTACCTCATAGCAGTGAAGACGGGGAGTAGTCATTCTTGCTGCTTTTGCAACCGCATCCAGTCTTTCTAACTCACGGCCGACGAGACAGAGAGTTGCCCCTTGAGCCGCAAGACCAAGTGTAATTGCCTTGCCAATGCCGCTACTAGCTCCAGTTACAACTGCTACTTTCTTATAAAAGCGTCTCATTTGCACATACTTCCGTAGCCTCCTGAAAAAGTAACGTCCACCTTTAGACTATTATAATTTGCAGGTCACGTAACCCTCATTAAAGAAAATATCAAACCCTAGGAAGCTGAGATTAAAGCCATGTTCAAGAAATTTCACCTGACAATAAGTCAGCGAAATTGCCTGCCCATCTGTCAACCTCTCAGATTTCATTCAATGATAAATCGACTCTTGAGTCACAAATCTGTGAATATCATTAATATACCTTCACTTCAGGGATGGGCACAACGAACTTACCTCCCCACTCGCGTATGTGTGCCATCTGGCCCATAATCTCATTTTTGAGATTCCAGGGTAGAATTATCAACAAGTCTGGTTTAGTCTCCACAATCATTTCAGGATGGTGGATTGGGATATGGGTTCCAGGTAAGAACCGACCTTGCTTGTAAGGATTTCGATCGACAGTGTAATCAATGAAATCATTACCTATACCATAATAATTCAGAAGCGTGTTACCCTTTGCAGGAGCGCCGTAAGCAGCTATGGACTTCCCCTCCTCTTTTACTCTAATTAAAAATTCCAAAAGCCTCCGCTTTGTTTCCCTTATCTTTTCACTGAAAGACAGATAATGCTGCAATTTATTGAATCCAGCAGCTTCTTCCCTGGCGATTAGATCCATCACCGACTGATTGACTACCTTTGACTTATCGTCTGAGTGACAGGCGAAAATCCGTAAAGAGCCGCCATGCGTAGCCCATTCCTCCACGTCAAAAATATTTAAATCATGCGCAGCAAATACCCTCTGAACAGTTGTAAAAGAAAAATATGAAAAATGTTCGTGATAAATAGTATCAAACTGGTTTTGATCCATAAGTTGCATGAGATGTGGGAATTCCATAGTTATAACGCCTTGCGCCTTAAGGATTATCTTCATTCCTTTCACAAAATCGTTCAAATCGGGCACGTGCGCTAATACATTGTTCCCTATGAGGAGATCAGCATATTTGTTTTTGGAGATAAGTTTTTTGGCTAATTCCACCCCAAAGAATTCTACCAGAGTGGGAATACCCGATTTCTGAGCAGCTATGGCCACATTCTTTGCTGGCTCAATGCCCAAAACGGGAATAAGATTATTTTTGAAATATTGTAGTAAGTAACCATCATTACTCGCGATTTCTATAACTTGAGAACTGCGATCAAAACCAAACCGTTCAATCATGAAATGAGTGTATTCTTTTGCATGATTTAACCAGGACTCAGAATAAGATGAGAAATAGGCATAGTCACCAAAAATAGCTTCTGGCCTCTCAAACTCCGGTATTTGAACCAAATAACACTTATTACAGACGTACACACATAATGGATAGTAAGGCTCCATCTGGTGTAGTTCTTTCGCCTGAAGGTATGAATTCGCCAGGGGCGACATGCCCAAATTTGCAAACACAAATTCGAATGGCCTGTTACAAAATCGACATGAAACTTTAGACGCCGTCATATCTAGTTCATCATTTTTCAACTCTTGTTGTTCCATACCAGATTCTCCGTTAAGAAACCGTTATTTCTTAGTTCTTTAAGCACCTTAAGTCTTATAAGTCGTGAGTTGCGAAAATCAGGATTATTAAAATTCATGCTCTCCAGCCCATCTCTTAATTCTTCGATTGAAGATACCAAATCACATTCTGGTTGGTAATTGGGGGCTAATGTCCTAAAAAGGCCAAAATCTACTTTGTATGAACGTTTGTCTGGTTGTGCGTTTTTATTTATTGATATCTCTACCCCGGGTATTACATTTGCGACCGTCTCCGCCAGATCCTTAACCTGATAATTCCATTCATCACTACCGATATTTATAGCTAGGAATTCACCTCCTTCTGTTATGTTCCTTTTTATTGCCCAGTCTATACCTTTTGCCATATCTTTTACGTTTATTAATGGTCTGTAAGGTTTACCATCGCTCAAAATTGTAATCTTTTTTGAGACAATTGCTCCCGCCACAAAGTCATTTAATACCAAATCCAGTCTCAAACGTTTACTCATGCCACAAGCGGTGGAGAATCTAAGACTTGTTACCTTAAAGTTGCTGTCGGCAAGCTTTTCGAGGTCTCTTTCGGCAAAAACTTTCGATTTGGCATATGCTGTAAGTGGATTCAGGGGAGACTCTTCCGTTTTTGGTTTATCATCAGCAGCCCCATACATGCTGCAACTCGACGCAAATACAAATGCTTTTGTGCCTTGTCTTTTAGCGAATTTTGCCAATTCTATGGTAGCTCGATGATTAATATCGAAAGTAACATCCTCAAAAATGTTGCCAATCGGATCATTTGAGATACCTGCCAAGTGCACTACAGTATCTACTCCTCTTAGAATTTCAGGCGAGAAATTTCTTACGTCAACGAAATATTGTATATCAACTTTACACTCAGGAAAAACCTTGTTATCTGACATACAATTTGCAAAATATCCAGTATCTAGACCTATCAAAGTCGCATTCGGATAGGTAGTACGCAATCTATCAACTGTAACAGGTCCAACATAGCCCATATTACCTGTAATTAGTATTTTCATTTTTCCCCTTTAGATTTTACTAATTGAAGTATTCTTATAAATAGAAGAATATTCAATTCTGTTTTTAAGTAATGGCAATTTTTATCGTGAAACTGCTATAAACTAAGAATAGGATCTGTTTTGTCACCAAATTTTCCAAGGAGGATTACCACTGCGCCACATGTCCTCTAGGACATTCTTGTCACGCAGAGTATCCATTGAGTGCCAAAAGCCATAGTGTTTGTAAGCAGCCAGCATGCCATCTTTGGCCAAATTTTGTAAGGGCTCTAGTTCCCAGGTTGTCATGTCTCCCTCTATATAATCCATCACTCCTGGCTCAAGTACGAAGAAACCCCCATTGATCCAGGCACCATCTCCCTTGGGTTTTTCTCTAAAGCTCAGTATCTTTGTCTCATACTCTGACATATCAAAAACACCAAATCGCCCAGGTGGATTCACAGCAGTGAGTGTGGCAAGTACCCTTTGCTTTCGGTGAAAGTCGATCACCTTATTAATATTCACATCGGTAACGCCATCCCCGTATGACAGGCAAAAAGTTTCTCCATTTATGTAATCTCTGACTCTTTTTAGGCGTCCTCCTGTCATGCTCTTTCCACCTGTATCAACTAATGTTACCTTCCAAGGCTCTGTGTCGTTATGGTGCACCTTGATGTCGTTGTTTCGCAAGTCAAATGTTACATCAGACATCTGTAGGGAATACGAGGCAAAAAATTCTTTAATCATATAACCTTTATATCCCAAACAAATAATGAAGTCATTGAGTCCATAAGTAGAATAGATTTTCATAATATGCCACAGAATTGGTTTGTCACCTATCTCAACCATCGGTTTGGGTCGCACCGCAGACTCCTCAGAGATGCGCGTTCCAAAGCCACCCGCAAGAATTACTGTTTTCATCAAATCACCTCCTTGTCTATTTGATAATACACAATTCAGACGATCAGCATCGCCAACACCCTGAGTTCTGATGTGCAGGTTTATTAATAATCATTAGGCTCCCTAGATAGCTCCCCTTCTCATCGAAACAACTACTAGAGTTTTTAGTAAAATCTTAATATCATCCAAGAAACGCCAGTGGTCTAAATAGTCACAATCCAGCTCTACAATTTTCTCAAAATCCTTAATCTTATTACGGCCGGACACTTGCCAAAGTCCGGTCATCCCAGGCTTTGCTGAAATACGTTTTAGGTGTCTCATGTCATATAATTCAACTTCTTCGGGCAGAGGTGGTCTGGTTCCAACCAGACTCATTTCACTTTTGAGAACATTTACAAATTGAGGAATTTCATCGATCGTAGTCCTTCGTAAAAACCGTCCCACTCGGGTTATCCTAGGGTCCGATTGCACCTTGAATATGGGACCGTTCATTTCATTTGTGGCCATGAGTTCTTTCTTCTGTTCCTCAGCGTCAGCATACATAGTCCGAAATTTAATTAGCTTAAACAATCGGCCGTTCTTACCCACCCTTTCCTGTTTGAACAGAACGGGTCCAGGGGAATCTAATTTTATGGCAGTTGCTACAAAAGGATACAGGATAAGGAATATCACAGATCCAACCAATCCTCCTACTATGTCGAGTACTCGTTTGTATAGCAGGCTAGCAGCATTGAAGTTGTCGGCAAAAACAGAAATAAGGGGAATTCCTTGACACAGCTCTACCCGCATTGTGCTCATGCCCGGACTCCAGAGTCCTGGAAGTATCCTCATGGATATCCCCATCTTCCGACACATATTTATGTAGACGTCCAAATCTAAAGAAGTAGTTCTGTCCACAGCAAAAACTACTTCATCCACTTCTGTTTCTCTTAAAATCTGATGCAAGTCAGTGAGTTTTTCTGGAAGTAAATACAAACCAGGTTGATTACTAGGTTGAACACAGGTGACTTGATGACCCCAACTGAGTTGTTTTTCGAAGGCATCCACTATCGCTTCACACCTATGCTTGTCTCCAATAACTAGTATTTTCCTCGTATTAAATCCATTCTTGCTAAAAAAATTAAAAAAGGTGTCAAATACTAATCTGGCTATGCATAAACAAAATAAGGTTATTAAATAGAAAGAAACTAGAAAACTTTGTGAATATCTAAATTCTTTTATTATAAATAATATAGCAAGTAATATAACACAATCTGCTGTAACTCCTTTAAAAATAGATTTTATTAATGTCCATCGTGATTTCGGCTTACTATCCTTATATAGACCTATTCTATTTAAAACATAATTATTTACCACCATCACTACAACTACGAACACAGCAAAATTAGTGTCAGCCACTAACTCCTGTCTATCACACCAATATTGACACAGGTAACGTGCTGCATATCCCGCAAAAATCACGCTCACTGCGTCAACAAACATTATCAACTGAATTATTATGTGAGCTTGTTGATGTAACATTAACTAGAAATTGTTCGCCTTTAATTACTATAATTTTCTACCAGAATTACAGCAGAACAATTAAGTGAGAAATAAGGAAGGGTTTTTTTGAGTAAGCTATGGAGAAATTCGTGCTTTTAGCTGATCATAAGAGTGCTCCGCCCCTTATCGAACATACCCCTGCTCTGCAAGATAGATCAAAACCTCCTGTGCAGCTTCTTCTGGGCTCAACTCTTTGGTGTCAAGGGTGATTTCCGGGTTTGAAGGTGGCACGTAGGGATCGTCGATGCCTGTTACACCCTTGATTTCTCCCTTGCGGGCCTTGGCGTAGATACCTTTGCGATCCCGTTGCTCGCAAACCTTCTGAGGGGTTGAAAGATACACTTCAATATACCCGCCGTAGCAGCTAATGAGTTCACGGTTTCGTCTTCTCGATTCCTCGTAGGGTGCAATGGGGGCGCAGATGGCGATCCCGCCGTTTTTGGTGATTTCACCGGCTACAAAACCGATCCGGGTGATGTTCAAGTTCCGGTGCTCCTTGGAGAAACTCAGCTCGCTTGAAAGGCTTTTCCTGACGATATCCCCATCCAGCAAGGTTCCCGGCCTGTCTCGCATTTCCAAGAATTTTGCGAAAAGAGCTTTAGCAAGGCTGGATTTTCCTGCGCTGGGCAGCCCAGTGATGAAAATGGTGAATCCCTGCTTGGAACGAGGTGGATGGGAGCGCTTGAGTTCGGCTACTACTTCGGGGTATGAGAACCATTCGGGGATATCCAGGTCGAATTCCAACCTTCGCTGGACCTCACTAGAGGAGATGCGTTTAACGTTCATGCCGGGTTGCACCTCATCCTCCGGCAGATACTCAGCTCTATCTTCAACATAAACCATTCTTCTCAAAGGAATCATTTTGATGCCGGTTTCGTCTTCGTATTCCTGCACCAGTTCCTGAGCGCTGCCCCGGGGGTAGAACAGGCGGTCTGAGCTTCCATTGGCAAAAGGATCAGCTTCGTCTTCGGCAACCATGAAATGGGTACAACAATAATTCTTGCGAATGATGGCTTCCCAGAGGGCTTCACGGAGGCCGGCCTTGCGGAGCGCCAGAGGGATCAACCCCAGCGTTATCATGTTTTTGGGATATTTTTTGACGATTTGCTGATAGCATCGCACCTGAGTATAGTGGTCCAGGTTTCCATAATTGTTTGCACCCACTACCGGCTGGAGAAAGATGCTTGCCCCCGCTTCGCGTGCAGCCTTGAGAGTCATTTCTTTATGGGCACAGTGAAGATGTTTCTCGGTCTGGAATCCGACCACGTTTCGCCAGCCTTTCTGGGAAAATGCTCGATGGGTGTCTGCCGGGGTGAGCCGGAGATCTTTGAAGTCGTAGTGGATGGGAAGTTGGATGCCCTCGAGGGTTCCACCAATGTAACAAGAACCGATTTCCTCATAAAGACATCTTACACCGGGGTGCTTTCCTGGGTTATCCGTTCCAAAAACGGCTTGTGCTTCGCGGCGCTTGTCCGGCTTCCAGAAATCTTTAACAGTGAGCACTGCCAGCAAAAAGCCTTCCTCATCTCTGAGGGCGAGAGGCTGGCCATGGTCGAGTGATCGGGCCATCTTCTCGCTCACATCCAGACAGATGGGCATGGGCCAAAGGGTGCCATCGGCCAGGCGCATCCTGTCCAGAACAGTTTCATAGTCCTCTCGGTTCAAGTACCCTCTGAGTGGGTAAAAAGCCCGGTTCAGAAGGAGTTCCAGATCGCAAAGCTGTCGCTTATTCAGATCTACAGAGGGATAACTGAGGGCGGCTTCTTTAAGACTTTCGATGCGCCTGAAATGGACGAGAAGGTTTTCAGAGTAGTTGTTCATGGCAAAAGAATTAGGGAATTTAGGGATTCAGGAATTGAGGAATTCGGAATCGTAACCACGAAGTCCACGAAATTTAACGTAACAGCATTAACCACGGATTGACTTTTCCTTAAAGGTCCTTTTAATTAGGTCCTAGATCTGGGTCGCGTACTTTGCTCCAAGGAAGAGGTACTTATTATGGTGCAAGCAAACTACTATGTAATAGATTGAGACATTTTCTGGTTTAGTGGACTGCAGATCCTTGGAGGCTTTCTCTAAGCCTGTAGCTTTGCCAGGTACAGTCAATAATGTCTGCTCTATGAATTAGACGGTCCAATAGTACCGCTGCCAGGTTTGGCTCCCCGAAGTTCTGCGTCCACTCATCAAATTCTAAGTTCGTGGTTATGATAACGGATCCCTTTTCATAACGTCCGGAAAGAACCTGAAATAGCAATTCCGCCTCTTCTTCTGAGAACGGAACACACCCCAGATCATCAAGAATAAACAGTCCGTAGCGGCTGTATTTTTGAATTATTCGGCTAAGATTTTTCCGATCGCGACCTTCAGTAAGTTCGTTCACAAAACCACATCCGGTTGTAAACCGAGTTGCTACCCCTTGCTTGCAAGCTTCAATTCCGAGTGCTACAGCGAGATGGGTTTTTCCGGTTCCATTTTTTCCAGTGAAGATAACATTTCCACGCTGCCAGATATATTCTCCGGCTGACAATTTCTCGATTAGATTCCTGTCGAGACCAGGGGCAGCATCGTAATTGAATGTCTCAAGGGTCTTCATGAACGGAAATTTGGCTTCCTTGAGCAACCGCTTAAACCTCTTTTCCGCTCTGACCTCAAGCTCTAGTCTTGTAAGACCTAAAAGGAATTCATCATAGTCCATCCCGTTTTCCCTGGCCCGGCGAAGGCATTCCTTGAGATGGCGCACCATGGTGGAGAGATTCAGCTCTTTCAAGTTCTGGGTTAGTGCTATACCTAGTGCCGTCTTCATTGTCAACCTCGCAGCTGTTTGCATATGTTAGCGCTCATGGGCCGTGCATCCAACGGGACTATGGTTCGAGTCAGCTCTGTTTACTCGCCAGTTGGAGTGCTGGAGCATTGGAGTGGTTAAGGGATTAACGGATTCAGGGATTGAGGCATTTAGAAATTTATTTGTAACCGGTCACGGAGGTCAAGAATTTCACCACCAAGAGCACCCCGGTACGGTCGTTCCTCCCTACAGGGCAGGCGAAGGACACGAAGAGGAAGATTTCATCGTGGAGATACTGAGATTGCTTTGGAGCAATCCCTGAACAGTTCTCTATATCTGCGGTAAAATCCGTGTTAGTCCGTGGTTTCAGTGATTTCACTTTTTCTATTTGTTAAGGAATTCAATTTATGCCGTATCTGATTATACCTGATCAAAAACGCGTCGCTGCGCTTTCGTTCCTCCGCAAGCTGTTTCTCAAGTTTTTGAATCAGTGTATCCTTATATTGCTCTGCCCTGCGCTCGTGCTCCTGTATTTGCCAATCGAGTGTCGCGGAAATTTTGGCCACCCGCTCCTCGAGGTTTTGCAGCCTACTATGGATATTTGCATCGACCTCAGAAGCTTCATTCACACATTGGATTTCTTGGCCACCTGAAAAAGAAGGAAGGCCCCCGATCTCCCATCTGTCATTTACAACATGCTCTATCACTTGCTTGTCGATGGTGCGCAATTCATCAGCATAACCATACAAGAGAGCGGCATCGCATAGAATATTAATGGCCCGGGGGATACCACCTGAGTGGTGAAAGATGCTTTCGAGGGTTTCAGGTAAGAAGAGGCCGTTAGCTTTGGCGCCAGACTTTTGCAGACGGTGGATGACATACTCTTGCGTCTCGTCTATACTCAGCGGGGCAAGGTTGTAAGTCACTGCAATGCGCTGACGAAGCTGGTCCAATGAGGGGTGGCACAGCTTGGCCCGCAGTCCAGGTTGGCCCACCAACACTATCTGCAGCAACATATCCTTATCGCTTTGCAAATTGGAGAGCATGCGGACTTCTTCCAAAGCTTCCTGAGAAAGATTCTGGGCCTCGTCCACGATGAGCACAACCCGTTTACCTTGACTATACTCGTTGATGAGAAATTGGTTGAGAATGTCGATGTAAGCGCTCTTACCACCTTCCGGCAGCTCTTGGTCGAACTCTTGTAGGATTAATTCCAGAAGCTGCTCGGATGTAACGTTCGTGTTAAAGATTACTGCAACCTCAATATCGGTCCCAATTTGGCTTAAGAGCTTCCTGATAATCGTGGTTTTGCCGGCACCGATTTCTCCAGTCAAGAGAACGAAACCGATGTTGTCAAGCAGGGCGTATTCTAAATAGGTGAGGGCCATCCGGTGCTTGGAGCTCGGATAGAGAAAGTCAGGGTCAGGGACGAGGTTGAAGGGCTTTTCCCGAAATCCATAAAATTCAGTGTACATATCACACCACGAAGACCACGAAGAGCACGAAAAAATTATAAAACGAACCTTCTAATTCCGTCTCTCATATATCTTACATTGAAGTTCATGAGTAAGCCGATTGAAATACCGGATAGCTTCATATAGGTGAGTAACTGTGCTTGATCTATCGGCAGAATCTTGTCCACACTTTTCAACGCTACAATGATTTCATCATCAACCAGCAAATCGATTTGATTAACCGCAATCGAGTTTGATACCCTTGTACTTCGTGGTGAGGTCTCCGATTAGCGGCCATAATAGTGATAGTATCCTTTGCGCGGGCTTTTGAACTTGTTCATAACCAGGCCGAGAAGGGGTTTGCCATTGAGCAACTTCGTCGCCTCTTGGATCTGTTCCCTGGAAGTCCTGCTCCCCTCCACAACGAGAACAATCCCATCCATATAAGATGATAAAGCCAATGAATCCGGGATATTGAGAAGAGGCGGGCAGTCAAAGATTACGTAGCGTTCCGGATAACGACCCTTCATCTCCCGTACGAGCGCTTCCATTTTGGGAGAACTCAACCTTTCCGTCGAGTCACGGAGGCTCTTTCCGGCTGGCAGCACTACCATTCTTGGCAATCCCGGGTTAATAAGCAGATTCAAAATGGGCTCGTCATTTCTCAGGTAGTCCGACAACCCCTTCTGGTTATTGAGGCCCAGAAGGCGGTGAATGTCGGGTTTTCGCAGATCTGCATCCACTAGAAGAACGGTGTGCTGCACTCTCCTAGCAACAGTGACAGCCAGATTAATAGCTGTGACCGACTTGCCTTCACCATCAGCACAACTGGTAATCATAATAGTATTCTGACCTTTCGCACGAGTCCTCTCCAGGATTTGTGTGCAAAGAACATTGTAGCAGTCGATCGCAACAGGGTCGTCTAGCAGAGTCAACAACCGGTTCCTTTCCAGTTGCCTATCGTCAAGCGAGACCACCCTGGTTTGGGAATATACTGACTGCTGGTATATCAGGCTCGAGGTCATCGCAGGGGTTTGCTCTCGAAGGCGAAGCTCATCGACCTCTCTCACACTAGCCTTGCGGCTCTTTTTGGCTCTCTCTATTGCTTTAGTGATTTTACTCATAGGCAACTTCCCCCTGGTTGGAACACTGGAGTATTGGCGTACTGGATTTATAAGCTCTCGTATATCGTATTACTTTCCTTTACCATCAGATAATCGATCCAAACTCTAAGCTTCTGATATCCTCGATTTCTATTCTTTCTGCATCCTCCCCGGCTCCAAAAGTCCATCACTCCAATACTTCAGTACTCCAGTACGCCATCACTCCTTTAAAATGAACCGGACAGGCGCTCCAGAAACTGAACCCAGAGGATGTCCAGTGGCATGTAGAGATAATGTGAAGCTGCAAAGCAGATGCCTACGAGGCCAACGGAGCTGCCCACAAAGGCCAAACTCCTTCAGATCTTTCTGGTATGGCCCAGGGAATTTTCCAAATAAGGGATCACCGCCAATACGGTGTATCCAGAGATTTCGGCCAGTTCATCCGCCCGGTGCACAGAATGGTCCATGTATTCGGCAACTGTACCAAAGCCCATACCACAGCCTGCTGCAAGTACTGCCCCTAACAGAAGAATGGCAAGCCGGTTGGGTTTATATGGCTTCTCGGGAGTTACCCCGGGCTCAAGAAGGGTAAACTTTTCGCCTTTGCGGCCCTCTTCAAGATCTCTGGCTTCCTTTGCTGCCAGAAGCCGATCCATTATTTGCTGATACTGCTCTTTGCTATTGCCATGGTTTCTTTCGAGATCAAGGTATTCTTTTTCAACTTTGGGTGTGTTCTCGACTCTTCTCCGGTAATTCTCGTACTTCTTTTTGAGCGATTCAAGTTCTCGCCTTACACTCTGAATCTCCATTTGGGTAGTATTGATCTGGATTTCGAGGTTGATATAGGCTGGATTGTGGACCTGTTCGTTCTCAAAGTTCAACACGCTCTGTGCGGAGGAAAATCCCTGGGTCTTGTCTTGAAGCCGCTTTATTTCTCTTTTCAATTTGACCACATCGGGATGTTGTTCAGAGTATTTTTCCAACATCAGGGAGAGCTGATTTTCTTTTTCGGCAAGTCTTCGGCGGTACTGGTGAAGATCTTTGCGTCTGCTGACTTCGCTTTCCAGGGCTGCCAGTTGCTTTTTCAAATTGATGATGTCTGGATGCTTTTCAGAGAGGGAAGCACTGAGGCTAAGATATTGGCTCCGCAAAGACTCCAGACTTTCTTCAGGGGTCGTAATCCTTTTTCCATCCGGGCTCACTTTGCTAAGGGTTGGTTCCAGAGTAGCCAACTGACCTTCGAGATAAGTTTTTCGGTTTACCAGACTTTTGATCAGTTCTTCCTTGGCCTCTATTTCTCTTTCGAGTTTTTCCATGGTACTGAGATTCAACTGCATGAGCTCTGGAAGCTCGTTGATGTGCTCTTTCTTGTAAACAGCGACCTGTGACTCGATCTCAAAAATATCTGAACGTAGCTCTGCCGCTTGATTTTCGAGGAACTCAACCGTGGTGCGGGCCTTATTTTCACGATTCCTGACATTTATCTCCATAAAAAGCGAGGCGAGGTAATTGGTCACCTGCATCACCTTTTCGGGTTCTTTTCCTTCGTAAGACACAGTAAAGGCGACTGTTCTTTCCAGTCTTCGGTCCTGCACCTCGGCGGTTACGGGTTCTATCTTGATGGCGTCTCGCACCTCTTCGATGAATTCTTCTCTGGTCTTCTGTTCCTCTGAATCCTGATACAGGTTCACCCGGTTAATCATATCCAACAGATTTTCCCGGCTGAGTACAATCCGGCTGATGGCCTCCAGTCTCGCCTGTACGTACTCGGGTACGGTGCTCCGCACAAAATCCTCAGATATTTCCTGGGCCTCGACCAGAATGGTTGCGGTGGACTTGTAAACCGGGGGCAGAATTAAGGCAAGGGTGGCGGCCAGGAAAAAGACCAGCACACCAGGAAGAATGAAGTGAAACTTCCTGCGCTTGATGACATCCCGGTACTGGTGAATATCGGTATTCTTCTCCATACAAGGGACTCCATGGTCAAATGGGTTCGCTCCGTTCAAACACCGGAGTACTGGAGTATTGGAATTTAACTTCGATAGGTCGCAGAGCCATCGAAAGATATTGTCAGCGCCATGGCCATCTCACCAAGGGCCTCGGCGTTCTTACCCTCCATTCTGGTCTATGAATGACCCAACGAAGTTCCAGGAAGACACGATTGCGGGTGTCTGTCTCGTTGGTGACTCTATTTTCCGTCCACGTATACGAATACCCTAACCGCAGGTTCATATTCCAAGGAAGCTGATAGTTTAGCTCCGGCCGGACGGCAAAAACCTGGTTTTTGGACTCATCCTCCGCATCGTCGCTCTTACTGTACCTGTAGTAGCCGGAGAGGCTACAGCCTAGCCTTTCAGTCAATCTGTATCCGACAGTAAGATCCACGAGGGTGCGCTGGACGTTCTCGCCAACGGTACTGGGGCGGTATCCTTGGTTGGCTTTCATGGAAACGGTTATACGCTCAGAGCGCCAGGTCAGCGCAGCATCACCCAAAAAGCCAACGGTTTGCTTATCGTTTCTTTCACTGCCTCGGAACTCCGAGGTGGTGTAGCGTGGTCCGGCCACCAACCTGAGAGTGGAAGTTTCTGCTAGCTGGTGATCAAATCCCACAACACCTCCCACAGTTCGCTGTTTGAGCTTCTCACCCGGGTTATCTATAGTGTCATCATAGTCTGTCTGACTTCCACCAACGACAAGGAGCACACTCGTTCGCTCATTTTTTAGGGCATGACGCCACCTCAAACGCAAATCGTGATACAGATAGTCTGGCGTCCCGTCATCATCAAACTCGGTGTTATTCAACCCATAGAAGAGCTGCAGTTGATCGCCCGGAGTAAGCTGGAAGGTTGCCATGGGGCTAACCGTGGCTTGTTCCCGCTTGTCGCGATCCGCAATAATGCCTGTTTCCTCTAAGGCTGCTCGGAAAGTGTGATCACGCACATATGTCCCAGTGACATCTAAAAGCAACCTCGGACTCGGTGACAGACCTGTAAGGACTTGGTAGTACTG
>CAJIBP010000688.1_pt1 | contig 14222 bp, 12 predicted proteins | sample 9199361 | NCBI WGS metagenome assembly CAJIBP01 (sample SAMEA7708308, study PRJEB35096) | sediment metagenome | biome: marine neritic benthic zone biome [ENVO:01000025]; feature: sediment [ENVO:00002007]; material: shallow marine sediment [ENVO:03000034] sea grass bed [ENVO_01000059] ...
AAAACCGCTAAACTCGCACCAGCGCACGCCATCTGCGCCCTTGCTCGCCTCGGGCAGGATCTCACGTACGGTTAAGTACGCTTCGACCTGCCCGAGCCTGCGCGAGGCCACATCTGACGCACTCTGGCGCGTTTTTCCTCGGTACAGGTTTACAACGTTAGGGTTTACCTTCCCGCTTGTGCCTCGCAGTGGCAGGCGGGTGCCCACCCGGTGGACCTTAGTATAATGACAGTTTTTCGCTTATTCCGTACAGAGGTCAGATCATCTATGATCTGCGAGAACCACTGAGGTTTCAATCTGACGATCAGGAATAGACCAGTATTTCTTAAGGAGCCTGTTCTTCTCCTCTAGTGAGACCAAACCGAAGCCGTGTTTCTCATAAAAACGGATGGCCCATGTGGCATCAGACCAAGTTCCGATCAGAATCGGCCGGGAGGTCATGTTGCGCAGGTGTGATAACAGATTTCCCCCTATACCCTGGCTCTGTTTAGCGGTCCGCACGTAAGAATGTCTAATGAGGGTTACATCCAGCACGGGTTGAATGCCCATCACACCTAGCAACTCGCCATGTTCCTCGTATCCCCAGAATTCGACCCCCGCGTCCATCTCCTGCCTGAGTTCGTCCATCGGCATGTAAGGTTCTTTCCAGCGATCGTCAGGTATAATTCCTTTGTAGGCCTGTGCGGCCTCGTTTATGATTTCGTAAATCATCTCCAAATCGCTATCGTCGCACTGTCTAATCATAGGCTTTTTCCTCTGCGGATACGAAGACGGTATGTTTAACTAAATTGCAATTCTATAGTATCTAAGCGTCATAGTTCAATGACTATCAGGGAAAGACCAGGGTTTAGCATTCAGGGATCAACAAATGATGTTTGTTTTTACACATCAACTACGCGCATAATGAAAAAACTTGGTCGATCTAACTTTCTGATCCCTGATCGCCGGCCCCTGAATGCTAAGAATTGAGCTTTTTGCTAAATTGAGGTTATATTTGAATATTCGAAATGAATTAGTTCTGCTATTGTTCACGCGGGAAACACATTACATCATTTACGAGGAGTCGTTGATAATGAAGTGTAGAATGATCATCTATTTTTCTCTGTTGATATTTCTTATAGTCGGGTCTTTTTCTTACGCTGCGAAGCTCAACGCCCAAATTGACACTCAGGTGGTGCGGATCCTCGCCACAAAGAAGTCGGGATATTATCACAAACCGTGGAAAAGCCCCAACTTCGATGTAGTGGCTGCCAGCGGGTTCTTCTTCGAGGATAAGGAGAACTTTCCCAGGATGAAGGGCTTGATTTTGACAAACGCGCATGCAGTAGTCATGGCGCAGAGTATAAAAGTATCCAACGGCCGGGAAAAAAGGCGCTACAAGGTGAAGCAGTTGGGGATATGTAACACAGCCGACTTCGCAGTTCTCCAAATGGAGCCCCAGGAGCTAGAAGCCTATGAAAGTCGCAACGGCAAGATCGTACCATTGAAGCTTGGAGATAGCGATAGACTGCGGGTGGGGGACAAGGTTCTGGGCTGGGGCTACCCGCTTGGTGGCGAGAGGATAAGCAAGTCCGAAGAAGGAGAAATCAACAGGATTGAAGTGAACCGCTATACTTATTCCCAGGACTACTGGCTGATGGTACAGGCCTCTTATCAACAGAATAGGGGTAATTCAGGAGGTCCGGTCCTCAGAGAGGGCGAGGTCGTTGGCATAGCATTTCAAGGAGTAAGTGCCAGTGATCGCATCAATTATTTCATCCCCATAAACTTGGTAAGGAGTCTTATGCCCGTCCTTCAGGAGCAGGAACTCATTCCACGTTGGCAATATGAGGCTCAGCCTATGTTTCCTAGATTAAAAGAATACTACAAGCTTAAGCCCGGCCAAAGTGGCGTACTTCTGAACTACGTCATTCCCGATGGGGGCCCTTACAAGTTTGGATTGCGCCCAAACGACATAATCCTTGAAATAGAGGGACATGCAATAGACGACTTCGGCGACATCTTTTTCGAGACCCTTGACCAGAAGATATATTTCGAAGAGGTTCTCAATCGGAAGAAGGTAGGTGATCCACTGAGCCTTGAGGTGATACGGGAGGGCGAGATCCTGGAGATCCAGGGGGAAGTTACTCCGGGACTTCCGAAACTGGTTCCGAAGATTTTCACCAAGGCAAATTATTTTATCACCGGGGGCATCGCCTTCGTCGAGCTGACGTATAATTGCATCAAAAACCTTGGAAGATCGGGTCGCTCTTATCAGGAGAAATACCTCAAAGAATTTCCAGAGCGACCAAGCCAGAAGATCGTTGTCATCTCTGAGATCTTTCCCGAGTATGGATTGGTGAAAATCTCACCTTATCTAAACCGCGTCGAGAGAATAGACGGTGAAGAAGTGCTTAACATCGAACACCTGTTTAAAGCCATTCAAGCCTTGAAGGAGAAGAATAGGAAAAAAGCACTCCTGGAGCTTCCGGGGAATATTCAGCTCCCCCTGGATCTGGAAAAAGCCGATGACCTGGATAGTGTGATCAAGAGAAAGTACGGTATTTTGTACATGAAAACCGCGGGTGGTTTCATTTAGTCCTGAAAAACCTGGTCCTCCCACCGGGCCGTAGGCCCTATGGGCCGGAGGCAGGGCCAAGTGAGTTCGCATAGCGTAAAGTCATTCGGCTTCGCCGTCAGTACGCTCCGCTGTCATTTAGTCATTATGTCGTTAGGGTGATTGATCACCTATATGAGTATACGTTAGATCAGGTGATCCACTTATCGGATGTCCCCTTTTGTCCAAAAGGGGCAAGGCACAAGGATGAAGAAGATGTATTTGAGTTTGTCTTCCCTATACCTTGTACCTTGAACCCTGTACCCTGAGTTGGAGGCAGACAGGTCCTCTGGGCCCGGATTCTTTACTATATAAGTGAGCGACAATGATTGTTCATCCCCAGATATCTATTCTCTTCGTGGTCGATAGGGACGAACCAGCTCTTCGGCCGTTGCTTTCTTACCTCAGATCGATCCAGCACTTAAAGCTGACTGTGGAGGCCGAGTTGCCTGCAGATCTGAGCCCCTATGAGGTTGTGGTGACTCTCAACACAGCAGCTTTTACAGATAGCGCCAGCCATCTGCCAGACTTCGTCCGCGCCGGTGGAGGTTGGTTGGAATTAGTTCACTTGTCTGATAGACCCTTACCGCAGGTGTTCGGTGCCCAACCCAAGGTGTTGGGACCTGCTAGTGAGTTGAGGGTTCTGTTCAGGAATAGAGAGAATCCGCTGGCCGCACGCTTGCCCGATGCCGTATATGTGAAAGGCCGCTACCACTCTCTCGATAAAACAGCGGATGACGCGGAAACAATTCTCTCTGCTGACTGGCGCTATAAGCATAGTCCAGTAATGATACGTAACTCTGTGGGTGAGGGGCAGACTGCTTGCACCACGCTACAAGCTTATGATCATCCCACCATTCAGCAGATTCTATACCGTTTGATTCGCCAATTAGCCGGTCAACCGATCAGCGACCGAACCCTGGGGGTCGGGCTGCTGGGCTATGCGCAATCTGTAGGTGAGGCGCACGGCCTGGGCATCGAGGCGACGGCTGGTTTGATTCTGCGTGGAGCTTGTGACTTGGATCAGCAACGGCTGAAACAAGCGCAACTGGATTTTCTGGAGGTGCACACCTATGACTCAGCCGAGGCATTGGCGCAGGACCATGGAGTTGATGTAGTGATTGTTGCCACGCCGCCAAATACGCATGCCAAACTGTGTTTACAGATGATGGCAGCTGGCAAGCATGTGGTTTGTGAGAAGCCCTTAGCATTATACCGTAAAGAAACAGACGCGATGGTAGAGATGGCCGTAAAACAAAGGGTTCATCTAAGTTGTCACCAGAACAGGAGATGGGATGTAGATTATTTGGCAATCAAACAAGCCCTGACTGAAGGGTTGATAGGAGAGCTATTCTACCTGGAAACGTTTGTGGGCGGCTTCAATCATCCGTGTGGATACTGGCATTCGCACGATGAGATTTCCGGCGGCACAACTTATGATTGGGGTGCCCACTATTTGGATTGGGTGGTAAGTCTAATACCCGAGCGGATTTCGACGGTAATTTCTACCCGCCATAACAGAGTCTGGCACGATGTTACCAATGCCGACCAGGAACGCATCCAGATGCGCTTTGCCGGAGGGCAGGAAGCGGAATTCATTCACTCCGACATCGCCGCCGTGCGTAAGCCAAAATGGTATTTGCTGGGAACAGAGGGTGCAATCGTAGGTCACTGGCGTGATGTAAGTACCTACGATATTGACCCTGTTTTGTATTTCCACGAGCACGATATTCCTGCCACCGAAATGGTGCCAGAATTGACCCTGCACCGGCGCCATCATTCAGGCCAGATTGTTGCTCAACAACTGGCGTCGACCAAGAGAGAGCATTATCATTTTCATCGGAATCTGGCAGATCATCTATTGACCGGAGAGCCGATTGTAGCCCCACTGGAAGATTCGGTGCGGGTGGTGGAGATCTTGGAAGCGGCGGCAAGGTCCGCGGCCAATGACGGTGCACCAGAGGTGTTGGATGGCTGAAAAAATCAAGTGGGGTGTTTTGGGCAATGCCGAGATTGCTCGAGTGTGCGTTATCCCCGCGATTCAAAAATCTAGAAACGGCGTTGTATCTGGGCTTGCCACCCGCTCTCCGGAAAACGCCAGGCAAGTGGTCGCGGAAAACAACATCAATAATGTCTACCATAGTTACGATGATCTGTTGGCGGATCCGCAGATTGACGCAGTATACATTCCACTCCCCAATCACCTCCACCACCCTTGGACACTTAGGGTGTTGCAGGCAGGCAAGCACGTTTTGTGCGAAAAACCGTTGGCTCGGGATGCCAGGGAAGCCCAGGAAATGGCAGATACAGCTGGTAATGCGGGTCTAACACTAATGGAAGGAATCATGTATCGTTTCCATCCTAGGAGCCAGCGCATCAAAGAGATGGCCGCCGATGGTTCAATCGGAACGATTTGCCTGGTAAGATCTGCATTTTGCTATCCCATGGCCAAAGAATTGTTGAAAAGCGGCCAAAATGCACGCTTAAAGCAAGATATGGGTGGAGGGGCACTGCTGGATGTGGGATGCTACAGCGTCAGCGTGGCGCGCTGGCTCTTGGAAGCAGAACCAACGCAGCTTCAAGCTCAAGCGGTGTACCATCCCGACGGGGTCGATGTACACTTTGTAGGTTTACTCAGATTTCCGGATAGTGGACTTGCTACGGTGGAAGCCAGCTTCATATCAGCATTGCAACAGACTTATACCGTAATTGGCAGTGAAGGGGCGATCGAGCTGCCTCACGATGCTTTTATCCCCTGGGAGAAGGAGTCTGTGTTCACCGTCCGTCGCAAAGATGAAGAGGTTGGTCAAGCACATATTGTCCCTGGTGCCGATGAGTATCAACTTATGGTTGAACATTTTGCCGATGCGGTCTTGGGTGAGACAACACTGGATCTAACGCCGCAGGAGACTGTTAGTAACATGCAGGTGCTAGATGCTCTGGCTGAGGCAGCGAGAAGCGGCAATACGGTGAGGTTAGAACCGACTGCTGCCAGAAATGACAGCGGAGCGTAATGACCTTATGCGCTGTGCACCGTGACATTGAAGACATTGTAAGCAAGTAGCCATGAAATACACAGTAACCGAAGAAACCTTCGATAGTCTCAATGCCCACTGGCTGGATGCAGAGAATCCTCTGGACTGGGGATGCCTCTTTGTTTTGCCCGGTTGGCTGAAGGTATGGAGTAGCGTCTTCAGCAACGGATCATTCCCCTACCTCTATGCCATCAGAGATGAGGGTGACCTCATCGGCATTGCGCCGCTTCTCATTGAAGGGGAGGAGGCTCGTTTCATCGGTGATCCTGACGTTTGCGATTACCAAGATTTTATTGTTGCTCCGGGTAGGGGGGAGGAATTCTTCAAGGCTCTCATTTACCATCTCAGGCGGAAAGGGATCACCAGCTTGGATCTTAACCCGGTTCGAACTGACTCCAAAGTGTCTACTCAACTAACCGCGGTAGCTAGAGATCTGGAGTGCGAGATGTCTTGCACCGCAGAGGATGTTACCTTGGAATTAGACCTGCCTGGTACCTGGGAAGAATTCTTGGGTGAGTTGACTGGCAAACAAAGACATGAAGTGAAACGCAAGCTCAGGAGGTTAAATGAGGCCGCTGAGGTCAATTTTCGACTTGTTGAGGATTACAAAGAAGTCATGGCTGAGATGGAGACTTTTCTAGCACTGTTTGGATTGAGCCGATCAGATAAGGCTGCCTTTATGACTACTCAGATGGCTACTTATTTTCGATCTCTGGCAGAGACAATGGCCAAAGAAAACCTGTTGAAGCTCTATTTTCTGGATCTTGATGGTGCACCTGTGGCTGCAGTGATGTGCTTTGATTATAACTCCACCGTGTATCTCTATAACAATGGTTATGACGGCAGATTCAGCTCACTGAGCATTGGACTGCTCAGCAAAGTCTTAACCATTAAAGAAAGCATTCTTAGAGGGAGAAGGAAGTACGACTTTCTAAAAGGTACAGAAGAATACAAACATCGCTTGGGCGGTAAGCCTGTCTCTTTGTATAGATGCCGAGTTGAACTCTGAAGTCAGCACAAACGCGAGAGGTAGTTCACGTGAAAGCAGAACAGTTGAAAATCGCAATGCTAAGCATCCATTCAAGCCCATTAGGAGAGCTGGGAACCAAAGACACGGGAGGTATGAGTGTCTACATTCGAGAGATTGCTCAGGAACTGGGAAGCCGCGGTCATTTTGTCGACATCTATACGCGTCTTAACAGTTCTAGGCAGGAACAGATAGCTGAATTGGCTGAGAATGTTCGGCTCATTCACCTGAAAGCTGGAAACAATGGGCATATGGACAAATTGGCTCTATATCCCCATTTGGGCGACTTTTTCAAAGAATTAGAGAGGATAAGAACGCGGGAGTCTCTCGATTATGACCTCATACACAGCCACTACTGGCTGTCAGGCAGAGCGGGGAACTGGGCACAGGAGCGCTGGGAAGTACCTCATGTTTTCATGTTCCATACCGTCGGTGCGGTAAAAAACAGCACTGTGGGCTCGGAGAATGAGCCTGAACTGCGCCTGGCTATTGAGAAGCAGCTTGCAAGAAGCTGCGACCGCATACTCGTCGCCACAGCTCAAGAGAAGGCCCATCTGATCCAGCACTACGGGGCATCCTCTCAGGCTGTTGGCGTGGTTCCCTGCGGTGTCAACTTGGAGCTTTTTCGCCCGGCGGACAAGGCGGTGGCCAGGCAAAAGTTAGGTCTTACTATCGACGAATCGATTGTATTGTTTGTGGGCAGGTTTGCACCACTAAAGGGAATAGATCGCTTGCTCGAGGCTATAGCGCACCTGCGCCACTATCAAGGGCTTCGATTGCTGATTATTGGTGGCGATGGCTATAGCTCAGAGGAGTCTCAAGAGCTTAAACAACTTTGCAGGAATTTGGGCATTCAGGATTCCGTGACATTTGTTGGAAGGATCGAACAAGATATCTTGCCACCCTACTACAGTGCCGCAGACGTCCTGGTGGTGCCATCTCACTACGAAAGCTTCGGACTCGTCGCACTTGAGTCCCTGGCCTCCGGTACTCCGGTAGTGGCAACCAGGGTCGGAGCTATGGAAAGCATTTTGAGAGAGGGTGAGACCGGCCATGTTGTCAGCAATGGGTCTCCCCATTTGCTGGCAAATGGCATTGAGAAGTTTATCTCACGGAGATATCCTCCATCGCCCGATGCAATCCGAGCTACAGTGCTCAGATACAGTTGGAAAAATGTAGTGTCCGTTATGATTAATGAATACGCGACAGTGCTCAAAGAAGACAATCTCGAGGCTTGTTGCTGCGGAAAAGTCTCGATACTTTAACCCGGACATTTCATGAATCCGCCTACGGCGGACTGCGACCGCCTTCGGATGTCGGACTCTTGAACGCAGATTGTAGACTTGTATCAAGTGCATTCCGAAATCCTAAGGCGGTCTCGCAATTGCAATTCATGAAACATCCGGGTTTAGGAGTTTGAATGTGAACAGTGAAACTGACGTATTAGTAGTAACGGCCCATCCTGATGATGCCGAGTTTGGCGTAGCTGGGACAGTGGCTCGCTGGGTCAAGGAAGGGATGCAGGTTGTCTATGTTGTTTGTACAAATGGCGACAAAGGGACCAGCGACCGTACTATCAAGCCTGAACAACTGTCTGAAATCAGGAAAAAAGAGCAAGAGGCTGCTGCCGAGGTTCTAGGTGTTAGGGAAGTCATATTCTTGGGATATCCTGATCAGGAATTGAACGATACCCCGGAGTTCCGTAAGCAGATCGTCCGCATGATAAGAAAGTACCGCCCCAGAATCGTCGTAACTTCAGATCCCTATAAACGTTACCTGTGGCATCGTGACCATCGTATTGCCGGGCAGGTTACTCTCGATGCAGTTTTCCCGTATGCCAGGGATCATCTCGCCTACCCTGATCTGTTGGACGAAGGTTTGGAGCCTCACAATGTTGATGAGATCTTGTTCTGGGCTGCGGAAGACATAAACTTTCGCTCGGATATCACAGATACCTTTGATCTTAAGATCGCGGCATTGCGCTGCCATAAAAGCCAGATTCAAGGCTTTCCCAACCCCAACCCGGAAACCTGGCTGAAAGAAAGGTGCAGGGAGATGGCTGAAGGGGAGGATTTTGAACTGGCCGAGGGGTTCCATCGGGTTCAAATCAGCAGGTAGAAGGCAGGGAGCATGGGGCATGGGGCATAGAGTAATTCAATTTGCTTTCAATACTCCATGCCCTATGCTCTCTGCTCCATGCTAGGGCACCCAAACTACATCCCCGCAGAGATTCGGATCGTACGGCCGAGACGAAAAGACCTCGTACAGCTTTTTTGCCTTTCTTACTGTCGTTGCTTCTCCGTGACCCGGGTAGACTTGGGTATCGTCTGGCAGCCCAAGAATCTTTTGACTGATTGATTCTACGATTCGCCGGAAGTCGGCGGGTGATTTGGTTTTACCTGGCCCTCCAGGGAATAGGGTATCCCCTGCAATCAGGTAATTACCAACCAGAAAACAAACCGAGCCGGGTGTATGGCCAGGAGTATGCAGTACTTTGAGACGAATGGCTCCGAAGGATATTTCATCACCGTCATGCAGCAGAATGTTGACAGGGATGGGCAGGTGTTCGGCATCTGCAGCGTGAGCAGCAACCGGCACATCAAGCTTTGATTTCACCGCGGAGAGCGCACCCACGTGGTCAAAGTGGTTATGGGTAATCAAGATGTATTGCGGCTGGGTGCCTTTAAGCGCTTCTAGAATTCGGTTCACTTCGCCAGGCACATCAAGCAACACACTTTCGCCACTTTCTCTACAGGTCAAGATGTAAGCATTAGTGCCGAATGGGGCCAATTCGAGGCGATCAAGTTTGATTCGGGCATTCTGCAAGACTGTGGTCATCTTCATCCCATCCTAGTGATTGGGTTCAGCCGTATTTCGGGATTCAAACTTCGTAATACTAGAGATCTCATGCCTAATTGAGAGTGTTGAATAATTCAGTCAAGGAAACTGCGACCTACCTGGATCCCTTCCAGAGTCTCTCCCGCACTGGATGTGCGATCAGGATAACGGTCGATGGCATATTGTCGTCATTCCCGCGAAAGCGGGAATCTAGAGCATGAACAAGCTTTCACCGAGAATTTCTTGGGGGTGACTATACAAAAGATGGTATTTCAAATCTTTGATTTATTTGCTTAAAAGAATATTGAACAGTCTCTATGTATCATCAGACTCGGGTTTCGGTTCTGGGTCGAGGAACTCCTTGAGCACCTGTGTAGCTCCTTGTTCATCCAGTTCTGTTTTCAGTCTTAAGCAGACCAGTTTTCCCTCCAGGGTGCCGACATAGATTCGCCTTTGACCAGTAACAGGTGCAGTGGCCCGGGAAAATCCTAAGGGGAAACACCAGCGCATTTTGTGATCTGCCAAACCGATCCCATAAACACGACCCTGGGCAGAAAAATAGAGCATTCCCCGGCAAGTTATAGCAGAGGAAGGGTATCCAAGTGTTTTGTGTCGCCACAATTCCTTGCCGCTCTCTGCTTCAAGTACATAGAGGTGTCTGTCACGAGAGCTAACGAATACCAAGCCGTCCTGTTCAAAGGGAGAGGTGTGTATCTCGTTCCCTGAAGTGAATGACCAGATAACCTGGCCGCTGGCAGCAAAAAGAGCGTAGACTTTGTGGTCTGCAGAGGTCAAGTAAACAGCACCGTCACTGACGTAGGGGGTGCCATAGATTTTATCCCCGGTGGTGAAATGCCACAAACATTCGCCGTCATCCATATCTATGGCGTAAAGAGAGTGATCCTTTGATGCAGCATAAACCTTGTTCTGCCAGATTCCTGAGGCCACAGATATTGCTTTGACTACATTGAAGGTCCACAGTCGCTTGCCCTTCTCAGCATCCACAGCGTAGAGAGTACCTTCCGCGGATCCCACAAAAACCCTGTCTTGGTGAGCGTATGGCGAGCCAAGCCTTTTGTCGACTGCATAGTGCCAGCGCTCACTGCCGTCTTCAGGGGAGAGAGCATGGAGTCGGCCAGGTGAACTCACATAGACAGAGTCCCCGGAGAAATGCGCTGCTGACCAACTCTTGCCAGTGGCTTCGAGCTTCCAGATAATCTCTCCGGTTTGGGCGTTCAGGCTGTAGAAATTATCTCCACAGCCAAAGTAGAGCCTGTTCTCCTCCAGCACCGGTACTTTGGGGACATTTCCTGCGCCTCTGAAGACAAATTGAATATGAGGATCTGCAGTTATTTCCGGAAGTTCCAGGATGAGTTCTGCAGCTCGCTGCCGCCAGGCTGGATTCTGGCAAAGGAGTCTGACGATTTCCTGCTGAGGCTCGTACTTGCTCAAGCGGCGAATGAGACTGTCGGTTCGTTTTTTTTCGCACTCTTGGTATAGCCGGTCTCGAAGATAGCCAATGGCTGCCTCACGAAAGCCGACGGCCTCCACCTGAGCTTGCCACTCCTTTTGTCCTTCACCCTGCTTTTGCATTTCTCAATAAGGACCTTTGTAGGTAACTGCGGTCTTTAATCAAAATAGAAGGAAGCGGGTTCAAATGCAACTCAGATCAACACTTCAAAGAATCAGACTCAAATAGTAGTTTATAACTACTATTTTATACCTTATATTATCCCGTTGATTTTTTGGCGAATAGATTTATCTTACTAGCCAGACAGACACAAGCATTGCTTAGGAGGTAACCATGAAGAATACAAAAGAGCAAAATAAAAGAGAAAAAAATCTTGAATCTGGTTGGGCTGGTCCTGGGATCGAGATTTGGCCTGAAGAAGATGATTATGTGATGTGGCGTTCCATGAAGAAAGATGCCAGAAGGCATTTAGAGTGCAACATTCCAGAGTTGGCTGCCAGTCCTTTCTGTGGAAAGGGATATCAAAACGGTTAACGTTAATAAAGCATGGGGAGAGTTGCTGAAGAACAAGCGCCCTAAGATGTGTTCTACAAAAGGTGTGGGAGGATCTGGAGACATTTCCAATGGAATGTAGCAAACTATCTATCTAAGGAGTCAGCATGACAACCAAGGAAAATGTAAAGCCTGCGGATATTGTCAAGAAAGCCCTAGCAGGGGGCCAATCGGCCCTCAGTGAATATGACGCCAAGAGATTTCTCTCTTGCTTCGGAATTCCGGTGAACCGTGAAGCCGTTGCTCACACCGCCAACTCGGCAGCGGTTGAGGCTGCGGAAATCGGCTTTCCTGTTGTTTTGAAGGCATGTGGTGCCAATCTTTTTCACAAGACCGAGGTGGGTGGTGTTGTTTTAAACCTGAACACAGAGGAGCAGGTCAGAGAGGCAAGTAGGCGGCTCATGAAGATTGACGGGTGCGAGGAACTCCTGGTTCAAGAAATGGTGAGCGGGGAGCGGGAACTTGTTTGCGGTCTTACAAGGGTTGATCAGTTCGGTCCGTGCGTTATGTTTGGATTTGGCGGAATCTTCACCGAACTCATCGAAGACGCTGTTTTTCGTATCGCTCCTTTGACCCATAGGGATGCCCACCAAATGGTGAAGGAGATTCGGACCCTAAAACTCACCGATTCTTTTAGAGGACAACTTGGTGTTGATATGGACGAATTATCTCAAATCCTAGTTGCCCTCGGTGAGATTGCTCTTCAATACGAGGAAGTCCTCCAAATCGATATCAACCCTCTTAAAATCAAGCCAGATGGCAAGCTCATGGCGGTGGATAGTCTTGTCGTGTTACGAGACCAAGGGGTCGACTCCTCCGGGGAGCTCACCGAACAGAAACAACGCGAGACCTATCATATTGGAACTAAAGAGGACCTAACACCGCTCTTCGAGCCCGACAGTGTGGCCATCGTAGGAGCTTCTGCCGTCTCCGGAAAACCTGGACACGAGGTGATACGAAACATTCATGCTAATGGTTATGAAGGGAGACTTTATTTGGTTAACCCCAAGGGTGGTGAGATTCTGGGCATGCCGGTCCATGGATCGATTGAGAGCCTGCCGGAAAGCCCAGATTTGGCTGTTATCATTCTCCCTGCACATATGTGTCCCCAAGCCCTTCGAGATTGTGTTGTGAAAGGGATAAGGCACATTGTAGTCTCCGCTGGGGGATTTGCTGAACTGGACGACAGTGGTGCCCAAATCCAGCAAGAGCTGATCGAGATCGTCCGGGAGAACGGGATCCGCCTTTTAGGGCCCAATACGGCGGGCCACACGTCGACGCCGCATAACTTCACGTCAACCTTCTTCCCTCTCGGCAAGATACGGCGCGGCAAGGTTTCCTATATTACACAAACTGGAAACTTCTGCACACACACGATGAAACATATTCTCACGGCAGAGCATTTCGGGGTTTCACGGGTTATTGGCCTGGGGAATTCCATAGATATAGATGAGAGTGAGGCCCTCGAGTATCTGGCCTCAGATCCCGAAACGGAAGCAATTGTAATCTATCTCGAAAGCTTCAAACAGCCCAGACGATTTCTTGAAGTGGCCAGAGCTGTGACCCGTCAGAAGCCGGTCATCATGCTGAAGAGTGGCTCAACTGAAGCTGGAAAGCGTGCTGCTATCGCGCACACAGCAGCAATGGCGGCAGAGGACCGGGTGGTTGACGGCATGCTCCGTCAGGCCGGCATTGTTCGGATTTGGGATTACACTCACTTGATCCTGGCGGGGAAAGCACTGTCCATGGTGCCGCTACCAAAGGGGAATCGAGTCAGTTTTCTGGCACCTTCAGGAGCAATGCTGGTAGTCTTGACAGACCTCAGCACGCGCCTTGGTCTTGAAGTCCCGGCATTGGAGCCGCAGAGCCTGCAAAGGCTTCAAGAAATCAGTCCCCCCTTTATTCGTATGCGAAACCCAGTTGACATCTGGGCGGCTGCTTCCACAAGGGGAGTAGAGTTCGGGTACAGAGAAGGCATGGAGGCGGTGCTCAAAGATCCAAATATTGATGCTATTATTCCAATTCTTATGCTCACCAAGGAGACGGGTATTCCTTCATATGATTTCATAATCGAACTGGCACAAAAGTATCCGGAAAAACCCATCTTTGTCACCTTTAGTGGGGACAAACAGTACATTGATGAGTGCAAAGAATACCTCGAACCTCGAGGTGTGCCAACATTTCCGGAGATCGAGCAGCCATTCGAATTACTTGCTATCCTGTCGCGCTGCAGAGGGTAATGGATGGGTCAAATCAAGTGACATTATTTAGATCTGCATAGATTTCTTTCAAAACTTTACCAATTTGTATTCCTTGAGGGCATTTTTTCTCTGCTTCTGAATAGTCTGTCTTACAAATATTTCTTTTCTGATCTATTGGTAAGGCATCTAATAGCGCCAGCGCCTGATCCCGGTCTCCATAGCTGTTGTAGTACATGGAACAACGCAATACATCACTGATCGGTACTCTGAAATCCACCGCTGACTCGCAGATATCGGCACAGCCAGAGCAGTAACCGCCTGCAGTTTTTTGAGCATATTGTTCAAACCGTCGTTTGTCTCTTGAAGAAAGTTCATTTTCATTCAAGGCGGCGGCGACGTTAGCTTGCAGTATGGTCATATTCGGCATTGCTGAACAAATGCTAGAAATATTAGGATTTTCACAGACTACCTTGAGTTTAGCCTGTTCCTCCGTATAGCCTTC
>CAJIBP010000784.1_pt1 | contig 13734 bp, 13 predicted proteins | sample 9199361 | NCBI WGS metagenome assembly CAJIBP01 (sample SAMEA7708308, study PRJEB35096) | sediment metagenome | biome: marine neritic benthic zone biome [ENVO:01000025]; feature: sediment [ENVO:00002007]; material: shallow marine sediment [ENVO:03000034] sea grass bed [ENVO_01000059] ...
CAGAGATATCGCCAAATCAGATCAGGATCACACCTCAGGGAGCCGATTTACTAAACTGGGCACAGGACCTAAGACGATTCCTCCTGCTTGGCTTTTTCAAGTTCAGACTTTAGTTCTTGAACTTCGGTCTTGTACTTTTCAGCCTCTTCTCTGTACTTAGATGCTTCATCGGTGTCCATAGTTGATGCAAACTCGTCCTGCTTCTTGCTAAAATAGGGAAGCTTTTCTTTCACCTCATCGAAGCCCAAGTAAGCGGCTATGACACCGCCAAATAACAGCATCACAGGTAGTGCTCCTGCCACTAACTGCAGGAATGGCACCCACCAAATAAGCAAGAGTATAACCCCCACCACAGCTGCAATAATGCCACCGACAAAAACCGCCATGCCAATTCCTCCTTCTTTGATAGCGCGTAACTGAAAACCTGCTAAGAGGGATCACAAAGGAACCACTCTTTTGTCCAAATGGCGCAAAAACTCCTGTCGTATACCATGAGCCCTTGGGGATTGCAAGTTAATTTTACCTCTACTTTGAAGATATTGAAAACGTAGAGAACATCCTCTGTCCAATAAAAGAAGTAACTAACACGAGTGGCTGGATGGCACAAAACTGGAGTCCAGTTATTTTCAGAAAAAAGCTCTTTACAAGTACAGCTTTTCTCTATACAATCGATAAATTTCGCGATTAGGTCACGCCTTAGGGCGATAGGTAATTCGCCTAATTAAGAGGTTGTCTAAAGTAATTTCTTGAACCATTAGAGCAAGGGTGTATGCTTATGGCAAAACCATCAAGAAAAGGTACAAAGTCTGAGGCTGAGATTGCAACAGAGGCAAAGAGAAAGAAGGAGATACTCGAAAAAGTGGCACAGTCCGACCTGCCCACCAAGACGATTTTGAAAGAGTTGGGCATCTCCCGTTCTACCTACTACAGTTGGCTGAAACGGTACGAAGAGGAGGGTGAGGATGGTCTGCTGGATAGCCGCTCATTACCGAAAGCCGAGGAAGAGGTCAAAGAGGTGTCACCGGCAGTGGAGGAAAAGGAACCTGAAGTTGCGGATGTTGAGGTGATTATGGAGGTTGAGGAGGAGTCACCCCCTGATCCCGAGGAAGAACTAATTAAGGAGATGGAAGCTAGAACTCCATATACGGAACCGCCCGCAATGAAGCCCGACACGCCAGTTGCCGCTCCGGTTAGAGAGGAGTCGGAGGAGAAACAAGAAGTGGTTATGCCCAAGGAAACGGTGGCATTTGCTGGTGGCGAAAAGAAGAAAGGTATCGGAATCTATGCCTTTATCGCGATATTGTTGTTGATACTTGGTCTGTTGTTCAGTGTCAGCTTGAGTCATCACAACACGTATGAATTGCGGGAGACAGGAAACACGTTAACCCTATGGAGAGGGAAATTCGCGGCGCGGGGTTTTGAGATGGTGGAGTCGTTTGAGCCTTTGCAGGTGGGTGATAGCGATGTAAGCGCACTTACCGGTAGGACTTATGCCGGTAAAGATGATCTAAATAGGGCCGTCTATGCTTTTTTGATGAGTGATATCAATGCAGAAATTGCAAAAGGCAATGAGGCCAACAATGGCAAGATAGCTCTGCTTATGGCTAGGGCAGAAGACATCGTCGGCACTGATGTGAAAGGCGGCAGGGGTCTGGCTGACATTCGCTACCAGTTGGCTGAGAAACGGGTTGCCATTGCCGAGATGGATCTGAAGAAGGCTTACGAGAAAGCACTTCCGGTCTATCAAGAGGCTGCCAGGATGGGGTTGGCAGATGCGGCGATGCTGGCAGCCAAGATAGTTGCTATGCAAGAGACCTTGCAGGGTGCCCCGATGGAAGAGGCTGCAGCGGTAGCAGCGCAAGAGGCTGAGCCCGAATCTGCGACTGAGACAGCTGGCGAAAAAGATGTGACTCCAACCGCTGAGGACAAACCGGAGGAAGGAGTTGTGACCCCAGCCACGGAGGAAGAACCGGTTGAAGAAGCTGTGACTTCAGCCGCGCCGGAAGAACCAGCCGAAGAAGCTGAAGTCTCCACAGCGGTTGCAACAACGAGCGAAGAAGCCGGAAGTGCAGAGCCACCTGCAGAAGCACCTGAAGTGAGCCCGACCGAGCAGGAAGAGTCTTCCGGGGCGGTTGGGCAAGAAGAAGAACCCAACAAATCCACCAGCTTCATGGATTGGTTAAAGTCAGAAGACAAGAAGTAAATCAGGGAGTGAACTTAACTAGCTAAACACTTCTTGTCCAATATATCTCGCAGCAGGCTAGAATAGATGCACGTGAACTGCTCCAGACCATGGGGCGCTAGCCGGAAGGGGATTTCCGGGAGGCGCCCTTTCTCATTTTGGATTTCAGATTGCGGAATTCGGATTTTGGAATGACAACAGGAAGTACATCATTCAAGAACTATTATGTGTCTTCTCTATGATGTTGTTTGACTCAAGCAGATTATTAAGTCCTGAAAAAACTGGTCCTCTGGGCAAGGTCAGAGTTGAGAGGATTTGAGATTTCAGATCGTGGATTTTAGATTTTATTTGGAAGTTTCCGCATTCAGTTCCTCAGAGAAATCTGCAATCTGCATTCTCAAATCTGAAATCGCTGAGTTCATTCAATACTTATCCGGGCTTAAAAGCTTGCCTAGTGAGACCCAATCTGTATCTTTCAACCAGATATGCTGCAGACCAGCAGGGGGACTTGGCACATTGAAAGGGTCACCTTTTGAGGGTAATTTAGAGACCTAAACTGAGCAATTTTTAAACAGGAGCGACGGTAACGGTCGATTCTCCGCGGGCGGGGATAAACCCCGCCCCTACTCAGCGGGTGGGCGAGTTTCCGTAGGGGCGGGCTTTACGCCCGCCCGGCTCGGCTTTCACTGAATCCAAATCGCTCAATTTAGGAGAGAAGAATCTCGCAGAGAAATGGAGTGGAATGCAGGACTCCAAGATAGACAATATCCTCAGTACTGTTCAGAAACCAAGCCGCTACTTGGGCAATGAGATCAATCTGCCCCAAAAGGATTGGGCCGGAAGCCGAGTACGGGTAGTGCTTGCGTTTCCGGACGTCTACGAAGTGGGCATGTCTCATCTCGGACTTCTGCTGCTTTACGACATTCTTAACAAGCAAGAGTGGATAGGGGCTGAACGAGTTTATGCTGTTTGGCCTGATATGGAAGCAAGGCATCGCGCTCTGGGCAGACCACTTGTTAGTCTGGAATCTGCCACACCTCTGTCCCAATTTGATATGGTGGGCTTCAGCTTGCAATACGAGTTGAGCTACAGCAATATACTTACCATGCTGGAGCTTGGTGAGATTCCCCTTCTGGCAGAGACTCGAAGAGTAGGACTGCCATTGATAATTGGTGGCGGGCCGGGCGCATTCAATCCTGAGCCGGTTGCTCCCTTTTTTGATGCATTTGTTCTCGGGGACGGGGAGGAAGCGATCGTCGAAATCGCCGAGATCTTGAGGGAGTGGAAAACACAAGGGGGAGAGAAACTGGACGTCCTCAAAGAGCTCTCTAAGCTTGAGGGAGTCTATGTGCCTGAGTTCTTTCAACCTCGCTACAGCAGCGAAGGTCGGATAGTGGAGGTTGTTCCTCGTTTTCCGGAGAAGACCCGAGTGCGAAAGCGTATCCTGGCAAGTCTGGATGGAAGCCCGCCATCGGGGCGTCCATTGGTTCCCTGCAGTAGAGTTATACACGACAGGCTGCGACTCGAATTGGCTCGGGGGTGTACGCGGGGTTGCCGTTTCTGCCAGGCTGGTATGATATACCGGCCGGTTCGCGAACGATCTCCACAGGAGGTCTTAAAGATTGTTGAGGACGGCTTGGCGAGCACGGGCTACGACGAACTATCTCTACTGTCGTTGAGCCTGGGAGATTACCGTGACATCCAAGGACTGCTTCAGGCTTTAGTGGATTCGCATTATGACGAGAGGGTTGCCATATCTCTGCCAAGTCTTCGTGTGGGAACCTTGAATGAGACGATGATCGCGGCTATAAGCAAGGTCCGCAAGACGGGATTCACTCTGGCCCCTGAGGCAGGGACCGAGCGGTTGCGGCGAGTAATAAACAAAGGAGTTAGTGAAAGCGATTTGCTAGATACTGTACGGTCAGTCTATTCTGCAGGTTGGCCTCTAATCAAGCTCTATTTTATGATGGGGTTGCCCACGGAAGAGGCTGAAGACCATCAAGCTCTGGTGGAACTTGCCTTGAAGGTCTGGCGGGAGGCGGCCGGTCACAAACCAGCGCGGCGGCTGCATGTGAGTGTCTCTACATTCGTACCAAAACCGCATACCCCTTTTCAGTGGGCGGCCCAGCTAACGACCGCCGAGATGGAGAAGAACATTGCTTTCTTTAAGCATAACTTGCGAAAAGGAAGACTGCAGTTTAAATGGCAGACACCCTGGCAAAGTACGTTGGAAGGGGTCTTCTCCAGGGGAGATCGTCGTTTAGCCGAGGTGCTCCTCAGGGCCCAGCAACTTGGCTGTCGGTTCGACGGCTGGAGTGACCAACTGCGGCCTAATCTTTGGCGCCAGGCATTTGCTGAAACAGGAATTGACCCGACTTATTATGCTGAGCGCCCCCGTGATCCAGAGGAAATCCTTCCCTGGTCGCACTTGGATTGTGGAGTGAGCGAGAATTATCTCTGGGAAGAATATGAGAGGGCTTTTACTGAAGTTGCCACCTCTGACTGTCGCATGCAGGCATGCAACAAATGCGGAGTTTGTGATCATAAGGAGGTGATGTCGCGACTTCATCAGGGCATGCAGTTAAAGCCAGTCGAACCCGGCCGACCGAGGGCGGACAAAGATGGTTTGCATCACTATCACTTGTTTTTTGCCAAAACTGGGAAGGCACGTGTTCTTAGTCATTTGGAAATGGTATCCGTTTTCCAGCGCGCCATGAGGCGGGCTGATCTCCCAATAGCCTACAGCCAGGGATACAACCCGAAACCTCGCATCTCTTTTGGAGATGCATTACCGCTGGGCCTCGAGAGCCGGGCGGAGGAAATGCAGGTAATACTCCGGCAACCTGTGGAGGCTGCAGAGATATGTAGACGGCTCAATGATGAACTGCCGACGGGCTTGGAAGTGCTGAAAGCTGATAAACGGCGGTGGAGCAATGCGCAAGCAGTCGCAAAACTGGTTACCTACGAGGCGGCTTTCCCTAGTAGAGAATGGCCGGTGGTAGGGTTCTACCGTTTTGAGCGTCGACTATTGGAGCCACTGAGGCAAAAATCGAAACGGGGTGAGGTTCTTATACCCCTGGAAACTCGTTTGAAAAAACTCGAAGCCCTAGGCAGCAACCGGATTCGGCTCTCTTTGATTCAGGGTAAGAATGGCAACATCCGGGTGCGAGATTTGCTGACACATATATTCGACTTGTCGGCTGAAAGGATCCAGGCTGCGCGCATTATGAAAATCTCTTCCAGTCCATATAATTCATGAATCTGTGTCACGAGACCGTGAAACGGGGAACCCGCCCGAAGGGTGGGACTGAGCGGAGCGTAGCGAGCGCGAAATAGATGGCCGTTTCACCTGGCAACCGCAGGGACTCGAATCCGAGGCGTACTTGAACAGTACGTCGCAGGTTTCGAGGACCGAGGACGACTGGAAGAACGGTCATATCCACGGTCGTAGCAGCCGATTCATGAATTATATGGGCTAGGCCCATAGAAGGAGGGCATGGTGTCAACAGAGCTGATAATTAATGTCACAGATTATGAGACTCGGGTAGCACTGATCGAAAACGGGACAGTATCAGAACTCTATATCGAACGCGCAGGTGAGCGTAGTATCGCCGGCAACATCTACAAAGGTAGGGTAGTGAGAGTCCTGCCAGGGATGCAAGCGGCCTTCGTGGACATCGGCCTGGAAAAGGCGGCATTTCTCTACGTGAGCGATGTTTACGACAGCGCTGAAGAAATACGAGAAATGATGACTAACACGAAAGAAGGGGACGAAGACGAGGAACTGCAGCTGGATGCGACGGAGAGTGCCTGGCTGGAAGATACGCTAATAGAGGACCGACTGCAGGAAGGACAGGAAGTCTTGGTTCAGGTAGCCAAAGAGCCGCTGGGTAGCAAGGGAGCTCGTATTACCTCACACATCTCTATCCCAGGACGTCATCTTGTCCTCATGCCTACGATGGACCATGTGGGAATCTCACGTCGCATAGAAGATGAAACCGAGAGGTTGCGGTTGCGCGATTTGTTAACGCATATAAAACCGCCCAACTACGGCTTCATCGCCCGCACAGTAGCAGAGGGTGTTGAGAGCGACAAAATCAAGGCAGAAATGGATTTTATGTTGAAGCTTTGGCAGAACATACAGAGAAACACCGAGCACTCCCAAGTGCCTAACCTGCTCTACCAAGAATTGGATATCATTCTGAGGGCAGTGAGGGATCTTTTTACCAAAGAGGTTGACAAACTGGTAGTGGATTCCAATGAGCAGTATGAGAAGATACTTGAGTTCGTGGACACTTTTATGCCTAGTCTAAAAGTGGATATAAAGCTCTACGAAGGCCTAGAGCCCATATGCGATGCCTATGGCATAGAAATGGAACTTCAGCGTGCTTTAGGAAGAAAGGTATGGTTAAAGTCTGGTGGCTACATTGTTCTGGAGATGACCGAGGCGCTTACCGCCATTGACGTGAACACCGGAAGGTATGTGGGGAAGCGGAATCTGGAGGAAACCATTCTAAAGACCAACCTTGAGGCGGTCAAAGAGATAGCCTACCAACTGCGCTTACGCAACATAGGCGGAATTATTATTATTGACTTCATAGATATGGAGAAAGAGGCCAACCGGGAAAAGGTATTCGTAAGACTAAATGAAGCCCTAAAGAAAGACAAGAGCAAAACCAACATCTTGAAGATATCAGAGCTCGGTCTGGTTGAAATGACGCGAAAGCGGACCAAAGAAAGCATTAATCGGGGACTTCGTGAACCTTGTTTTTACTGCGATGGAGAGGGATATCTAAAGTCAACTGTCACAATGTGTTACGAGATTTTCAGGGAGATCGAGCGAGATCATGAAACCCTATTTGGGCGAAGCGTTATGGTCACAGCCCATCCCGAGGTGGCTCACCTGCTCTACGATGAGTGGCGCCATCATCTGGAGACTCTGGAGAAGAATTTGCAGGCAAGAATAACTGTGAAGGCAGACCAAAATCTCCATCTGGAGCAGTATGATATATACACCATTGCATAGGGGTATGGTGTGCGCTCCGCAATCTCTCCTGTGTGAGAGTATGACTTGACAAATGATACTGGCTGAATTAAGCTAAAAATTTGCTTTTGTGGAGGATCGGTTGATGTATGCAGTGGTTAAGACAGGAGGTAAGCAGTACAGGGTTAGTGCTGGTGACGTGCTACGGATAGAGAAACTGGACGCCGAGGTTGGTGAGAAGATAACACTGGACAGTGTTCTGATGGTCAGCGATAGTGGAAACGTTCAGGTTGATTCGTCTGAGCTGGCTAACGCCAAGGTGACTGCTCGAGTGACTGCCCACGGTCGAGGTCGGAAAATTGTGGTGTTCAAGTCCAAGCGGCGCAAGCGATATCGCCGCAAGCAGGGTCACCGACAGCACTATACTCAGTTGGCCATAGAGAGCATTGAAACGTAAAATTTTCATGTCTTTGAGGTAACTGTTAATGGCACACAAGAAAGCTGGAGGAAGCTCGCGGAACGGCAGGGACAGCGCCTCCCAACGGCGTGGCGTCAAGCGTTTTGGCGGTCAAGCCGTCCGAGCCGGTAATATTCTGGTGCGACAGGTGGGCACAAAGTTTCATCCAGGCCAAAACGTAGGGGTGGGTAAGGACTATACCTTATTTGCCAAGATCGACGGCGTTGTCCGTTTCGAGCGTGTGGGCAAGAGCCGCCGTAAAGTTAGTGTTTATGCCCCCAGCTAATACGTTCTATCAGCGCAGTACAGATCAGGCTCTGGAGGTTTCGCACCACCGCTGACCATGCGTTTTGTCGATGAGGTTCAGATCCACGTTCGGGCCGGTGACGGTGGCAAAGGATGTGTTAGTTTCCGACGAGAAAAGTATGTGCCACGGGGTGGTCCGGATGGTGGGGATGGCGGCAAGGGCGGTGATGTGGTGATCAGAGCCACAGCTGCCAAACAAACCCTCCTTGATTTTCACTTCCAGCGTCACTTCCAAGCGGCCCGAGGAGCGCATGGCCGCGGCAAACAGCAGACTGGCAAAAGCGGTGATGATTGCACTCTGCTGGTTCCTGTGGGCACCCAAGTGAGAGACGCTGATTCCATGGAACTGCTTGGCGATCTCACTCAAGAAGAAGATTGCCTTGTAGTCGCAGAAGGCGGAAAAGGTGGTAAGGGCAACATGCATTTTGCCACTTCCACCCGCCGTGCTCCCCAATTCGCTCAGACAGGAATACCAGGTGAAGAAAGGCTCATCAGTCTGGAATTGAAGCTCTTGGCTGATGTGGGGCTCATCGGTCTCCCAAATGCGGGCAAGTCTACTCTCATTTCCAGGATTTCCTCAGCGCGACCAAAGATTGCGGATTATCCATTTACAACCCTTGTGCCCAATTTGGGGGTAGTGCGTCTGGACCCAGGCCAGTCCATGGTAGTGGCTGATATTCCAGGACTCATTGAAGGCGCTCACCTAGGAGCTGGCTTGGGCCATAAATTCCTCCGTCATATTGAACGAACGCGAGTCTTAATACACGTTGTGGACGGTTCGTTGTACGATCGTGGGGTCAAGACTTTTCGGGAAAGCTACGACAAAGTGAACGCTGAGTTAGGCAAGTTCAACGCGGAGTTACTGGCCAAACCACAGATAGTCGCATTTAACAAAATAGACCTCCTGCCAGATTTGGAGCCAGTGGATGAGGTCCGAAAAGCCTTCCAGAAACTGGGGATCTCGGTTTACCCAATCTCTGCTGTGACAGGTGAGGGTACGGAGGAATTGATCTGGGAAACGGCTAAACAACTTGCTCGCATAAGAAATGGGAACGCAACAGGAGAGGAGGCAGTGGAATCGGAGTAGAGCACCTGCCTCGGAAAATTGAAACTTGCTAGTGGTTGGCAGATTGTCCCAATTGCCGGTATACTTGAAACTGTCAGGTTGTTAGGACCGTTGCCAGCAAGGAGTAGGCTACCCTGATTCCGATTTGGCTGTGATCGCGAGAGAAGAGGACTAGTAGGTGGTTTCTGAGGAACGCAAGAGTGTGGTGGACAGAGCGCAGAGGGTTGTCATAAAGGTGGGCAGCTCTGTGCTTGCCGGCGCACAAGGGCTTGACCTGGGTATAATCAACAGGCTCTGCGATGAGGTTTCTTTGCTGAGGGAGCAGAGCCGTCAGGTACTTATCGTATCTTCAGGTGCCATTGCTTCTGGTATTCACAAAATATCTCTGGTTGAGATGCCCAAGACTATACCTCAAAAACAGGCAGCCGCCGCCGTGGGGCAAGGAAGTCTGATTCGAGCCTATGAAGAGGCCTTAAGACACTATGGGCTTGAGGTTGCGCAAGTCTTACTAACCAGTGATGATCTGACCAATCGGCGCCGCTACCTGAATGCTCGGCACACCCTCCAAACTTTGCTGGAGTGGGGAATCATCCCCGTCATCAATGAAAATGACACTGTGGTGGTAGATGAAATAAAGTTTGGTGACAATGATAATCTATCAGCTCTCATTGCTCAACTCACAGAGGCCGATCTCTTGGTTGTTCTGACAGATACGGAAGGACTCTACGACTCAGATCCACGACACCATGAAAATGCCACCGTTATACCGGTGGTTCAACGGATTGATAGCGAGGTCGAGGCCTTTGCTGGTGATAGGCCAGGGAAGCTTGGCACAGGAGGGATGCTCAGCAAAATCCTGGCTGCCAAGAAAGTCACCGCTGCCGGCGTACCAATGATCATCGGTGACGGCAGGCAACGCTATGTTCTCAAAGAGATCTTTGACGGCAAGGAGGTGGGCACTCTCTTTCTTCCTGTCGATCGCCGATTATCCAGTAAGAAGCAGTGGATTGCTCATACCCTAAAACCGCAAGGGGAAATATTCTTGGACACCGGAGCAGCAGAAGCTGTTAAGCTGAGGGGTAAGAGTCTTCTTTCCACTGGCATCACCGGAGTTAGAGGAGAGTTTGAAGTGGGGGCTCCGGTACGCTGTATGAGCACTCAAGAGGAAGAGATCGGTATTGGCCTGGTGAACTACTCGGCGGAAGAAATCCAAAAAATCAAAGGTGTGCGTAGTCACAAGATTGAGGGCATCCTTGGGTACAGACATTCAGATGAGGTAATTCATCGAGATAACTTTGTTCTAAGCACAACAGTTGTATCTGACCCGAGATCACAAGGTGAATAGAGTGCTATGAAATTCGAAATTCCAAATCCTTGCCCTGTGGGATCCCGTCTGAGAAGGGTGAGGGTGCGGCCCAGTTGAGCAGGCTTCGAATTTAACGGAATAAACGGAGCAGAATTCCAAGGGCGGGCACGAAATGGTTCGACAAGCCGTTCGACAGGCTCACGGTCCTGAGCAGAGTCGAAGGACTCACCACCCTGAGCAAGGTCGAAGGGCAAATTCAAAATCTTCACCCTGTGGAATCCTCCGAAGGAGGGCCGCCAACAGGCGGCATTCCACAGGGCAGGTGTCCAAATGTTCAAAACAATAAACAAATTCTGATGGCAGCTTTTGGTGATTGGGATTTTGAGATTCGGATTTCTCTTTATGCGACCTAACTGCTGAAAACGGGAATTAAATCTGACCGCTTCACCTCATAAACGGTACGGGAGAGGATCTTTGGGTATCGGAATTATGGGTGGAACTTTCAACCCGGTTCATTTCGGGCACCTGCGAGCAGCCGAAGAGGTGGCTGAGACACTTCGCTTGGCGAAAATGATCTTCATGGTTGCGTCACAGCCTCCGCACAAGAGCGAGGAGGGACTGGTCGCTTTTGATCATCGTTACCGCATGCTGGAGCTTGCGGTGGCGGGGAATCCATTGTTCGCAGTATCGGATCTGGAACACCGACGTGCTGGAAAGTCCTACTCAGTGGAAACCTTAACCCAGCTGTATAACCACTACGCTAAGGGGGAAGAGCTCTACTTCGTGATTGGATCTGACGCGTTTAAGGAGCTGCCGACCTGGAAGAACTACCGGGAACTCTTCAGTCTTTGTCACTTCGTGGTGGTGGGTAGACCGGGTTATTCTTCAACATCTCTTGAGACTTTCCTCAAGAATCAGGTGTCGGACAAGTATTGTTTTAACCAGCAGGTGGAAGGATTTATCCATCCTTCTCAGCATAATGTCTACTATCGTGAGGTCACTCTTTTGGATATTTCCTCATCGGCTGTTCGGGACTTGCTGGCCAAAGGCCATTCTGTTAGATATTTGGTGCCTGAAAAGGTGATGACCTACATTTACAGGCAGGGTCTTTACGGCAGAAGTAAGCAATCTGCCGAAGGGTAAGCAGGAGCTATATGGAACAACCTGCACCAAATAGGGCAGCAGAGATATCGCCTCTACAAAAGGCTATGTTGTGTGCTCAGGCGGCGGCAGAACATAAGGCAGAGGAAACCTTGATATACGAAGTTGCGCAAATTGCAAGTTTTACTGATTATTTTGTTATATGTTCTGGACGTTCCACTCGACATGTTCACAGTATTGCCGATCATATTGAAGAGGAGCTGGGAAGACGGCGGCTAAAACCCATGGGGGTGGAAGGCCTGACTGAAGGCCATTGGGTACTGCTTGATTACAGTGACGTGATAATCCATATCTTTTATCAGCCCATGCGAGACTTTTACGATCTGGAGGGACTTTGGTGGGAGGCTCGTAAGGTAGAATTCTCTGCCAAAAAGAGTCCAGATTGAGGCTCAGATGATTCATGTATGTTAGAATTTAAGGATATAGGGATTTGGTAGTATAGAGCTCAGAGATCCAATCCCAACGTCGACAGTGACGGCTAAAACTAATAGAAGAAGTAGGGATTTCAGGATGATTCCCAGATGGATATGGAGACCAGTTGTTTTCTTTGTGGGGACAACCATCTTGGTGCTGTCGCTGGTTTGTTCAGCTCAGGCCCAGCTTTCCATTGAAGAAGAAAAAGAGATGGGGCAGAAGTTTCTTATAGCAGCCATGCGCCAGCTAAAATTGATCCAAGATCCAGAGGTAGTTGGATATGAGAATCATGTGGGGCAACGGCTGGTTAAGGACCTTGATGTACATATATTCCCTTACCATTTCTATGTGGTCGATAGCAATGCGTTAAATGCCTTTGCCGCTCCAGCAGGCCATGTTTTCATGAATCGTGGCCTAATTGAGATTATGGACGATGAAGGTGAGTTGGCCGCTATTCTTGGACATGAGATCGCCCACGTCCAGTCACGACACATATCTCAGCGGATGGCCAGGGCTAAGAAACTTAACTTGGCAACTATCGGTGGGATCTTGGCTGGGATATTTCTTGGAGGCGATGCTGGCGCGGCATTATTGTCCGGGAGTGCAGCGGCCAGTGGTGCGGCGCAACTGCAATACAGCCGGAAGGATGAAGAAGAAGCTGACCGCAAAGGACTCCGCTACATTGAGGCATCGGGCTACCAAGGTGAAGACTTTGTGAAGATTATGAAAAAGATGGGTCAAGATAGTTGGCAGTCTGGCGGTCGCATCCCCACTTACCTCACAACTCACCCTGGAGTACCGGAGCGCGTCAATTATCTGGCGACCATTTTGGAGACGCGACCAAAGTCTTCGCGAGCGGGCAAGCGGCAGATCGGGGACTCCGAAAGTTTCAAAGTGATGCAAGCTAAATTGCTTGGTGAGTACCATAATCCCCCTTCAGAGGCTGAGGCGATCTTGCGAGAGTGGCTCGATAAGCCGGCTACCGCAGCAATGGGTTATTACGGTATAGGTCTAGTACACCGTAGAGAAGGGAAGATGGCGGAGGCAGTCGATTCCTTTAAGACTGCCATCTTCCAGCGACCGGATCTGCCCTCTATTCTCATAGCACTGGGAGAAACCTACTTCCTAATGGGAAAGCTGGACAGTGCTGTCGCTGTACTGGAATCAGCTTTGATTCTTGACCCTGACCAGCCGCTTGCCCACTATGTTCTAGGCCGCTGCTTGCTCGAGCAGGGCAAGCCGGCCGAAGCTCTCAAGCAGTTAACCAGAGCAGAACGACTCAACAACCGAATGGACTCTATCCACTACCACCTAGGCATGGCCTACGGCCGAACAAATCAGCTGGGCGAGGCCCATTACTACTTTGCCTTGCACCACCTGCGTCGCGGTTCTATGCGCAATGCGAGCTTTCATTTGCAGGAAGCACTGCGACGCACCGAGGATCCTGCCCGGCGAGAGGACATCCGCAAGAAACTAGCAAAGATAGATAAGAAAGCGGCTGAGGCTGCCAGGGAAGAGCAGCAACAGAAGTCCAGCAGGCGTCAGTGATGGAGCTGCCTTTTAAGTAAGGAGTTCTTTGGGTTCTACAAGATTGTCGAAATGCGAAAATTGCATGGTGAAAGTAGCTCGCCCCTGACTGGCGGAGCGCAATGTCGTGGAGTAGCCAAACATCTGTGAAAGAGCCACCGTAGACCGGATGACCTTTACTGATCGTCTAGTGTTAACGGCTTCAATCTTGCCTTTGCGCATGTTAAGGTCGTTGATTACCTCGCCAGTGAATTCCTCTGGAACAATGATCTCTACTGACATAATAGGCTCGAGCAGCAGAGGTTTCGCCTTTCTGCACCCTTCTTGTAGG
>CAJIBP010000131.1_pt1 | contig 13612 bp, 7 predicted proteins | sample 9199361 | NCBI WGS metagenome assembly CAJIBP01 (sample SAMEA7708308, study PRJEB35096) | sediment metagenome | biome: marine neritic benthic zone biome [ENVO:01000025]; feature: sediment [ENVO:00002007]; material: shallow marine sediment [ENVO:03000034] sea grass bed [ENVO_01000059] ...
GCGGCGATTTAGACTACAAGATGGAGGGCTTAAAAGATGAGTTTGGGGAAGTGGCTGCCTCCTTTAACGAAATGTCCGATTCGCTCAAAGAGCACGTGCGTAAAATTCAAGAGAGCGAGAACCGTTATCGGATGCTGTTCGAAAGTGCTGCGGACGCCATTTTCATTGTGGAAGCTGAAGGTGAAAACTCGGGCAAAATTGTGGATGCCAACCATGCAGCGGCGGAAATGCATGGATATGCGCTTGACGAACTATTGGACCTCAACCTCGTAAAAGATCTCGATGCGCCTGAGGCAGCACAAGAGGCGCCAGAACGTATTCGGCGCATATTAAATGGAGAGTGGGTCCATGCGGAGATTAATCACATCAAGAAAGACGGCACTGTCTTTCCCGTTGAAATTAGTGCTGGATTGTTAGAATACATGGATCGCAAGTATATCTTAGCCGTGGACAGAGATATCTCAGATCGAAAAAAAATGGAAAATGAAATACTTCAATCCAAGCTTGATTGGGAAGATACGTTTAATACCATCACGGATATGATTACCATCCATGACAAAGAGTTTAATATCATAGGAGCCAACAAAGCAGCCAAGGAAATCCTCGGACTGCCTTTTCTAGAAGCTGCAAATGCAAAATGCTATGAATATTTCCATGGACAGGACCGTCCGCCCGAAGAATGTCTCAGTTGCGAATGCTTCAATACTGAGAAGCCTGCCGCTTTTGAAATGTTTGAGCCTCATTTAAACAGGTTCCTTGAAGTAAGGGCCATGCCCCGATTCGACAGCGACAGCCAGATGGTTGGATTAATTCACGTTATCAGAGATATAACTGAGCGTAAGCGGCTGGAGGAGGTGTTGCAAAGGGCAGAGCAGATGAAAACGGTGGGTGAATGGGCAACAGGACTGGTTCATGAAATTAAGAACCCTCTCGCAGGCATCAAAGGTTCAGTGGAAGTACTAGCTGATGAGGCAAGCATCCCAGACGAAGACAGAGTGATTATATCTCAAGCAGTTGATGAGATTAAACGAATCGAAGTATTGCTCAAAAGCCTCCTGAATTTTGCCAAGCCGCCCAAACCCGACCTTACGCTTATAGATATAAATGAGATCCTTGATAAAACAATTACCTTTGCTCTAAGACACTCGTCTCTCTTATCTGGTCCCTCCACATCAATAAATGTGTTTAAGGATTTTGATCCAAAACTTCCTAAAACCATGGCTGACCCTATGCAAATTCAACAGGCTTTCCTAAATCTGTTGCTTAATGCAATTGACGCCATGCCAAAGGGCGGGATGTTGGCTACCAAAACTTACTATGATAAGAAGCTCGATTACATACAAATAACGATCTCTGATACCGGCAGTGGAATGGACAAAGAAATTGTGGATAAGGTCTTCCAGCCCTTTTTCACCACCAAGCGAAAAGGCACTGGGTTAGGGTTGGCTATTACCAGGCGGCTTATCGAACAGCATGGAGGGCATATACAATTAGACAATGTGCCAGGAAAAGGAAGCGCATTCAACATCTTTCTTAACCTCAAAGAAGAGAAAAAGGAACACGTAGCATGAAAAGTAAGGGGAAGGTATTTCTCTTAGATGATGACGAACTTATAGTTTCGGTGCTCTCCAGGGCCTTGAAAAAGGAAGGTTACGAGATGTACGCAGAGACCGAGACAGATGATGTGGTCAACAAAATTAAGTCAATTGATCCGGATATCGTCATGCTGGATATAACAATGCCAGGAAGAAACGGCATAGATATACTCAAAGAGATTCAGGGCAGCGACATAAATACTGATGTTGTTATGCTGACAGCGGATGATACTGCAGAGACTGCTGTTACGGCAATGAAGCTCGGAGCCGTGGACTATCTGACCAAGCCATTTAATACAGATGAAGTAAAGATCGTCATAAGTAACGTCATAGAAATGGAACGCCTCAAACAGGAAGTGAAATATCTCAGAAAAGCCTATTCCAAGGTCGTCGAGAAGGATATAGTCGGAGAATCTGAATCAATAATAGAGCTGAAGGCGAAGATTGAGAAGATAGCTCAAGCCCGGGTCTCAACTGTTCTTATCACCGGGGAAAGTGGTGCAGGCAAAGAGGTTGTGGCCAGATATCTTCATGATTTAATGTTTGGCGCTGACACCTCGTGGCATGCGCCGTTTGTCTCGATTAATTGTGCTGCCATGCCTGAGTCTTTGCTCGAGAGCGAACTCTTTGGTCATGAAAAGGGGTCATTTACTGATGCAAAGTCTGATAAAAAAGGGCTGTTTGAGGAGGCAAAGGGAGGGACAATACTCCTCGATGAGATAGGTGACATGAAGCTGGACCTTCAGAGTAAGCTGTTGAGAGTTCTGGAGGAGAGGACAATAAGACGCGTTGGGGGGAAATGGGAGATACCCATAGAGGTAACTGCAATAGCTACCAGTAATAGAAACCTGGCAGAGGCAGTGGAACAGGGCGAGTTCAGGAAAGACCTATTCTTCAGGCTGAGTCCATTTTATCTGCATATTGTGCCACTCAGAGAGAGAAAAGAAGACGTACCAGTGCTGGCAAGACATTTTCTTGCACACTATACCGCGAAGTATAACAAACAAAGAATTCAAAGTTTTTCCACCGAAGCTGAAAGGTTATTGATAGACGCCAGTTGGCCGGGTAATGTACGGGAGCTGAAGAATCTCGTTGAGAGGATTGTAGTGCTTGAGAGTGCTGAAGAAATCCTGCCCCAACATATCCCGGCATGGATATCTCGGTCAGCAATAACCACCGACCAGCATTCAAATGGTAGATTTGTTCTGCCCGAAGCAGGCATATCCCTTGAGGCATTAGAAAAGGACCTAATCCTTCAAGCCCTGGAAAGAACAAAGCGCAACAAAACTCAGGCGGCAAAGCTCCTGAATATAAGCTACGACAGTCTCAGGTACCAGTTGAAGAAATTCGGCATAAAGTAGCTACCGGGTACAGACTCCAAGCACATCCTACAACACCTTAATGATTCAGTTCCTGCTTAAAGAGACTTACTGTGGATTAACATGACTTTTCCCAAGAGAACTTTTTTCTTGTACTTTTGCAGTTATGATTTTCTTTACTTTAGGTAAAATCAATGCGGCTGATGGGAACCTACTCTCTTTTTGAAAGACATTCACAGCCTCACGATGATAAGTGGCGCGAATACTTGCCATGACATTATTGACAAATTGGTTTATGCGTTGTTCTTTACTTAAACCAGAAAAATACAATTCTCCATAGACCACTCTGGCATCGTTGTCGACAAACACCACAGAAGCTCTTTCGTTGCTGACCGGGACTAACACAGCAGAAATTTCTACCTTGATACTTGCTCCCTCTTCATCTTGGAGAATCAGAGCCGTTCTCTGCAAAAGCCTGGGTTCTCTTGCAAGTGAAGCAAGGTGCTCTTTCTTCAAGAATCTCAGAGGCGCAAAGTTAGGATATTTATTATCCAATCCCTCCATTAATTTTCTAAATTCCGCTGTCTTGTGTCGCCCACTCAGAAACAGACCAAGTGCTTGGCCCGTCATTTCAATGGCCTCCGGGTGAGTGGCCCACTTATCCTCTTGTTGAGCTTGTTCCTTTGGGTCCTTTGGAGGGAGGAGATAGGGCAAAATATTCTCTCGGTGTTTAATGATGGCATCGACATTGGCCCCCATCACCAAAGGGTTACCGATGGAAAAAGGGGAGGAAAACTCGAGGTAGAGATTGTCATCTGTATTGATAATTGCACCCTGACCAAACTCCTTCATTCCACCTGTTCCCATCACAAAGTAACTGAGAAAGTCTGTTGCCGATCCCATCATCACCCGCTTCAGATCACTAAAGATATCCGGTTCTTCAATTCGCCTGTTTAGTTCCACCTCGTCGATGAGGAGGGGCGTGTTACTTCCGATGAGCTCTGCATCATAATGGGTTAACCACAGCATGGTGTACTTAAAGTGCTGCATGAAGGTGATCACCACGGATTTCAGGTTCTCTGGGGTTAACTCATAAATGGGCAGCCATTGACAGATGATGCCACCAGGGAGAAGATGCTCCGATGCCAGTTTGAAATATTCGGTGGTATAGAGATAACTGGCGCCCCTAAACCAGGGATGGATGGGATCTGCTGTGATCACATCGAATTTGTTTTTAGTCGTCATTAAGAAATTCCGTCCATCGTTGAAAAGAATTTTCAGTTTAGGATTATTAAGGACATGGTGGTTGTAATTCTCAAAGGTTCTAGCCACTCCAATCACCTTTGGCTCGAGTTCAACGAGGGTGATCTGTTCAGCGCTTGGATGCACGGAAGTCGCCCCCAGCGTCATCCCGCTTCCGAGTCCAACCACCAGCACTTTTTTTGGATTTTTGTGGAGAAGCATGGGCAAGTGACTAAGGGCAAACATGACCTGTTGCCCTTGCAGATGTGACGAAGCCTCGGTTCTCCCGTTGGTTATAAAGGATTGCTCTCCTCCTTTCACTTTGATGACACTTACGATAGCTTCAACGCCCTCCGCGTAATAAAGAACATCCGTATTTTCAACCGCGTCTCTAATTTTTTCAGGTGTATCGAAGGCTTCGAGCTGATTGCTTCTGAAAATGGCGAAGTATTTCATATCCCAGATCCTCAAGGCATTGTGATCGAGGGCCAGAAATAGAAGTGCAGCTACTGCTAGACTCGACACTCCCCAGTTTAGAATTCGGATATTTGTCACGCTGAAAAATACCAACAACCCAAATCCAATGTTTATGACGATGAGCATCTGGAGGGATCGTTCAATGCCAAAAAGGTAGATCATGAAAAACCCGCTCACTGCAGCACCCAGGATTGCCCCAATGGTGTTATAAGCCAGTATTTCACCAACCGCTCCGCCGACCACCTTTCTATATTCCGCATGGATTCTTCCCGCCAGTGGAAAAGCAAGCCCCATAAAGAAGGTGGGAACTACCATGTATGAAAACGCGAGTGCAAAGTTGGACCAGGACCTCATTCCAAAAAGACTGATGCCACTGCCCCGAAAATAATTATGTAAGCGCATGAGGTTCACAGGAAGATCGCGGATATAAATGGTGACTAAAAGCGCACTCACCCCGATGGTCACCTGGACGATACCAAACCATGAAATGGATCTCTCAATGCCCTTGTCTCTGGTTTTTAAAAGCTTTGGAATGAGTCCGTATACCCCACTCCCCAACCCAATCCCCGTAAGAAAAGCAACCAGCATCGTAGCAAAACTATAGACGCTTGCACTCAACACAATGGTTAGGATCCGGGACCACAGGACCTCATAACCCAAAGCACAAAATCCGCTAATTCCGATTCCCCAAAGGACTAATCTTAGTGATAGGGGATTTATTAAACTTGCAGGTGAGGGAAAGTCGCTCGATACAGCTTCAGGCAAATCCTCCCCATGGTTTACCTTGAAGATATCGGTATTCAGTACTGTTGCCGCCCTATCCTGGAGCAAGACCGCTGCGAGGCCGATGGATACATTGGTTACGATAGCGATATAAAGGGTTGTACTAGCTGTATAGACCCTTAGAAAGAAGAAACTTCCTAAGATAACCCCCAGCACAGCTCCGAGAGTATTGATCCCATACAAAAAAGATAGGTGGCTTCTGATGTTTTTCGGTTGACCTGCAATAAACTTAGAGAGGACTGGAAGAGTTCCTCCCATTAGGGATGTGGGAATGATCAAGGCAATCACTGAAAATATGATACGGATGAGTGAAAGATATAGCTGGGCATCATCTTTGCCCTGAGCAATAGGAACGTAAATGAAAGGATAAAGTTTCATCAAGCCTATAAATACTACAGCAAAAAACGCTATCCCAAGTTCAAGCAGCCCATATAGCCTTAACGGCTTTTTGACATGGTCAACGTATTTTCCAATCGTATATCCACCTATCGCAAGACCAGCCATAAAAATTGACAAAACCGCCGTGACGGCAAGATGGGAACCGCCAAAGATCAGAGTTAGAGATCGCACCCAAACCACCTGATAAATCAGCGCCGCTGAGCCGGACAAAAAGAACATTAGGTAGATTAGCCCTAAGAACAGAGGCCGCATTGTCTTTGCTCTCTTTCTAAAGCCAGAGCGAACAGAAGAGATCCAGATTGCTAGAGACGAACGGAATGTTACTGTGACTCGAGTGGAGTCAACCGCCAGTCATAAGACCTTACTCTATTATCGTCTCCACAGCGGAGAGCACCATCTCAGATGCCATCGTATGGGCAGTATTTATCTTTCCCCAGTCGAAAAAGAAAACGGAGTCATCCCCCTCATTCTTGCTTAGGCACGTCCAGACCACCTCCCGGCTCTTCTTCTCTATCAGCAGGGCGGAGAATCCGACTTTAGGTTTACCTGTGGCCCCAAGATAGTCCTGATAATCAAAGATTTTACCTGAGAGGATGAGATCGACATCCAGTTTACTAAAGAGGGCATCTGCGTCGGCAAGTGACATGCCTTCATCCATGATAATCCTGTATTTGAGCAGTGCCTGCCTGACCATTCCAGGCTCGATTACTGTGAAATTTTCAAGTGTTCTCAGCTGCCTAACGAAGTGGTGAGCCATGATCTCCTCTGCAAATTTTCTCTCACTTAGATTCAAAAAAGGGACGACCGCTACATGGTATTTCATGGTCGGCTCCACTATAGGAGAACGGTAAAATTCCTTTGGCCAAAACTTCACTATTTTCCTTTGGCTATCTGTCTCGTCCCCTTCACCTGAGAGGTATTTAATGAGAGAGATGGTGAGGTGTCGCACTGCCTTCCTTAGAAGCTTCTGAGGATCATCAATCAGGGAAAGCTCAAAGATTCCTACGGATTCATCACCGGCCAGCCCCTTACCAACCATCCACAATATCACCGGGCTTTTTCCAGTGAAAACCAATCTGGATGTTAGAGAAATCTTGGGAGGAGGCGCCTCACTATAGAGTTCCACAGATGTAATGAGGACAGCATCAGCGCCTGTCTCCAATTTCAGATCCTGGGCTGTTGCCCTGGTTATCCCCCCCACATAACGGATGCGGTGATTTACGATAAACCTCTCTAGGGCTTCCTCGTCAAGAATGTCTAGCCCCTCTGTTTTGAGACTATTTATGAGCAATTTTCGTATATCTTCGAGGGGCGCGGGTGTTCCGCTGAGATTGGAGAACGGTAAGACAGCAATGCGAAGTTTCTTTTCAACGCCAGGGGCTCCATTCGACACTTTTGTGACAGTATCACCTGTCGGTGCACAACCTGAAAGGCAGATAAGAACTGCAAGAAAAACGATAACTGCTTTACTGGAAAAGTTTATCGATAAGATCATCTACAGCCATCCTGGTAACATCGCTCATTGGTCTGCCACCTGAACCAAAAAGCCGATCCCATGCGCTGATCCCACCTTTTGAGGAGGATGCTGCCCAAACGACCTTTCGCGTTTGTACCTCGATCATTTGCAGACTCACAGATATAACATTAGCGGAAGCAGCCCCCGATCTTACCTCTCCGTATTCCTTGACAGCCCCGGTAATTACAGCATCTACCCTAATAATGCCGGCTAATTTTGCGATATCCTCCATGGATGGAGCAGCCGGATTGCGAACTCCTGCTCTCGCAACCCCACGTGCGACTTCGCCTGAAGGAACTACATAAACAGCCCCCGTTGATAAAAGGCTGTTGGTGAAGGTACTCCGCACCCTTTCTGCCGCCAGCTTGTCGCGTGTGAGATTCTCAAAGGGCATGACCGCAATAGTGCGCAGGGCGGCAAAATCCATATCCGGGTCATGGAAACCGGTGGGAGTAACGCGAGGACCACAGGCAGCTAAAGAGGCGAGAAGAAAAGACATGATAAATTTCTTGAGATTTACCATAGTTAGCGACCTAATCATAGCAACTTCCTTACTACAAAGCCTATCGCAGATTATCAAGCAAGGTATAAGTGCAACTTATTGTTTAATATCTCAGATTCATCTGGCGGTCAACTCGTTTGGTAACCACTGAACAAAGTCCGAAAATTGTCATACAAGTTACAGTGAAATAATCACCAATATATGTGTCCCAATCCACACACTCATAATCAGAAATTTATTCTTAACTGTCCAAACAAGGTATTGGTATCTGTTTCCAGTGTGCTGGTTTCGTTTTTTGTTAAATTGTAAAAAACTTCTAACAAAAAATGAGGGCCTATGCTCCAATTCAAACCGGGGCCTATTGTTCTATCCCTCCGGTCCTCACCAGGACTCAGTGTCTCGTTGTAGTTAAAAAAGAACTGAAGCGTGCCTTCCGGAAAAGGTGACCAGTTAACAGAATATATTTGTAATATGGTGTTAAGGTCTTCTCTGTCCACAAAGTTTATTGTAGCAGTAATAGACAACGTTCGGGTAGGTGTAAAAAAAAGCTCTAAATCCAATTCAGAATCCGTTTTCTGTCTATTTTCCCCATTAGTTTGGTCTGTTCTTTTGAGCGAGTAATTGATATTGAAGGTAATCTTATCGTTGGGTATTAGATTTGTCCCTATTCTTGTGAATCTGCTGTTATTCCGGGTGCCGCCCAAAAACAGACTCTGGGTGTACCCTAAATCCACAAACGCACTCCAGCCCCTGTACAGTGTTGCATTGCTGCGAAGGAATATAGAGTAGTCATAGGTTGAACCCTCGTCCTCGGTTGTATTTCTACCGCTAAAGGTGAGTGTTTGGTCGAACGTCGGCAGATAGGCACCCCTAATGGAAGCACTGTATGTGTACGTGACAGTGTCCTCATCGTTTATAGTTTCGTCTGTCCGTGAGAGTCTGGCACTACCGCTAAACACGTTGTTAAAAATATGATTAAGGTAAGCCTCGTTGAACAGCTGCGATCTTTCCCGAGGGGGGGTGTCTTGGTCCTGAAAACTGTACTGCAGGGTATAGCCAAGGACGGTCTTATCGCTGAGTTTCGCTGTAAGGTTGAGGTCATAGTCGTGGTCTATCGTCGTGTTTTTATTTGCGACCTCTTGCCCTGACAACGTGATGAACGCCTGCATTTCTGTGACAAAGATATTGGGAAAACTAGTAGCACCGATGACTGTTGGCGAAAGCGCTGCCGTCACCACCTTGATGAAGCGCGTATTTACCGTCGGAAGTGGTATCTCAAATCGATTGTCAAAAGTACCAAAGTCGGCAGGAGACACCGTGGCGACCAAGGTCCAGGTGCTTAAGTCGGTATTATCAGGGCTAGTGTAGACAGACCAGGAAAAAGAATCAGCAACAGTTGCTGTAAGACGCCTGTCCACCCAGATACGTATTTCATCAACGTTGACAGGAGAGCCAAGATCGACCCCAATGTTTGTCAGTGTCGTTTGATTCCCAGCCAACCCAATATCTATGCCAGTTGATGCAGTAAGATTCCCATCTATAAGCCCATTATTGACAGCAAGAGCAGGTCCGTCTTCAGGGGTATTATCCAGGGAAAAAAGTCCATCAAAGCGCAACAGAGGGGATTCTACAGTCTGAGCTCCCGGGAACTCCAATGTATTGTATTGGATCTTATAATTGGTGATGAAGGATAACCTTCCGTCCAAGAAACTGTCCGAGTAACCTATTTTACCCAAATGAGTCTGGTCCAGCGTTTCAAAGTTCTCTATCTGGTTGTCTGTCTCTGTGCGCGTATAAAAGTAATCAAGCAAAAGTTTTTGCCATGCTGTATAGTTGGCTTGAAAGTTAAGCAGTTTGTTGATTGTATCTATGGTCTTGGGGTCGTCACGAATGTGGGTTTGGAGATAAGACAGGTTAAGCCGAGGAAGGTCAAGCGGGTTCCAGGCCAAACGGGTATCCAATTCGTCCCTGATGATCTCCGTGTCCGGGAGGTCTGTCGTGTCCTCTTGGATTTCCGTCCTGCGATACTCCATCCCGGCCTGATAAACCGGGTTGTCAAGTCTAAGTCCTACAACCGGGCGTAGTATCCTCTCCTCCCTCTCGCTCTTTATACCTTCAGTCTTTGAGGTAGAACTGTTCCACTCGTAATTCGTTCCGATGTCAAAGGTCAGGTAGGGATAAATGGTTTTCGATATGTCCAGGTTGTACAGTTGATCGAATCGATCAAATTCAGTCTTGATGGTTTCACCGGTCGTCTTGATTTTATTTGTACTCTCGGAACTTGAAAAAGTAAGTTCACTACGAAAGTTTATGTCGTCTGCAACCGCTCTCCATGGTAGCAAAAGGCTGAGAAGGATGACAGTGGGCAATACCCGTATAAACAGGAAAACGACCCGGCGCATACACTAACTCTCACCCATGACAACAATTGCATATGCCCCCTGTCCCACCTCGATTTCAGCCATAGTCTTTTTGCTCGTCAGGTTGACCTTCCGAAGTACTCGTCTGTCCGGAAGCGCTACAAAAAGAGTATTCTCTTCACGATCAATAGACATGAAGGCGGCATTCCCTTTTACCCGGATTTTATCTATGAACATCAAAGAGGACGGATCGATAAAAAGGATCTCCCCCCCAAACTTTTTGCCCACTAGTACTAGACCTGTGCGAAAGTCAACCTTTATGGAGGCGGCCCCCATGCCCACAAAAATGTTCTCGATCACCCTCAAACTCGAAGGGTCGATTACGGCGACGTTAGGTGAGTCTTTACGAATAACATAGAGTCTGTCGCCAGTCCGGTTGATGTCCCCTCGCAGCGGAGTTCCGGCAACCCTTATAGTTACGGTAATCACCCGTTGCGTTAGGTCCACCACTGAAACGCTGTTAGACATAGAGTTCATGATGTAGGCTTTAGATCCTGAAGGGTCCACCACTGCTGAGGTTGGTCTTTGTCCGACGCTGATTCTCCTGACCTCAATCATGGAGATGGCATCAACGATGCTCACGGTATTCGAGTTGTAGTTGACCGACACTAGAGTCCTGCCATCCGGAGTCAGGGCGAGCTCGATGGGATTATCTCCAAAGCCAAGTCTTATTCTGCCAATAGTGCTTCCCTTGAATACATCTACTACCTCTATAGTATCATCACCCGAAACAGCCACATAGGCCCTCGTACGAATCTGGTCAAGGACAATCCCTTTCGGTCCCCTACCGGTTGCTATGGCATCTACAACCTGCAGTGTCTTTTTATTGAAGACAGAGATTAGGTTCGAATCGGAATTGCTGACGTAGCCTGTAAGATTTACAAGTATCCTACCAGAAGTTTCCATGGAAAAGACAGGCGTGAAACGAATACCATTTGTTATGGTGCCTGAAGGATTGAGTGAAAGAAATAGGGCCTGAGCCTCTCGTCGCTTGACTTCAAACAGATGTTCAGTTGTGAGCGGTTCTTCGGGGACGAGCAGGGCAATCTCACCCTGTTCGCTCTGCACGAATGCCTTGCTTACCCGAATAGATATACCTGTGTACGATCCCCGCGGCAGAATACCGGACGCAAGTACTTTCTGAAATCCTGCAAGATCTGCTCCTTTCAGTTCATTGAAAGACAGGGAAAGGGGTATTTGGTTGCCATCATTACGGAGGGCGGCAATCTCATCAATTATGAAGCGAAGTTTGGAACTTTCCTGAGGCATAGGTTGAAGATATAAAATAACCTCACCCTCTTCGACTAAAGGTATTTTATATGTGGATTCTTGAGGGAAGCAACTGTTGGTAAACAGAAGTAACAGGCAAATAAAATAACGTTTCATCTGCATCATATCAAGAAACGTGTTCTGGTTTGCTTGAGCTACAGATTTCACGATTGAAAATACCTTAGTATTTTGATTCTCTTCTATTATGGTCTACGTCGCATATTGATAAACGCCTATCCACTTTGCTCCGCAACCGCTCTTGAGGGCTGAGCCATTCCCTCCGCTTACGCTCGGTCTGCTGACCTTGCGGGGCGGAGGTCCTTCGGAACCGAGGCGATGGCAGCCAGAGCTGTCCGCCTCCGGCGGATGCCAGCCGTTGCTGGTTTACTTGGGTAGGATTATCCAGTTTAGTAGGCATAGGCTGGCCACATACGGTGCTTCGGGAATATCCCAGCCCTCAAGTCCTATCTATGCGGAGTTAATTGCATAAGCGAATATTGATATTGTTTGACTCTTGGTTGAACAAGATATCATATATTTTGGCTGTTCACAATGTTCTTAAATTACGGGGGCTGTACTCGCCAATCTTTTTTAGGTGCCATAATTGCAGCTCGCTCAGAAAAAAAGGCTGAGGGGTTTTTACCCGCCCTCAGCCTTAAAGTAAATGCCAACGCAGCTAAATTTAATCCTGCGCGTGGCACTTGTTGCAGAGCTGCCTCTGGAATTCACCGAATACGGTTCCCACGTCTCTGCCGTAGTAGCTGTTCAATACATCGTTGCCTGTTACACCTGTATCACCGGCCTGTGGGTGTGAGTCTATCAGGAATTCTTCCTCCATATCCCACCGGGTCATATTGGGGAACGCCGTGGCATGCGCCCGATGGCATGAAAGACACATAACGTTTGAGGTATTGTTCGGCCCCTGCGCACTATCTACATCGAGCAGGGTGGAATCATCTATACCTCTTTCAAACGGCACCAAAGCAAGATAAGCGGTTGCGGCAGTCCCCGACATGTCGCCAGTCTTCACATACTGATTGTAGTTGTTGGAGAGGGTGGTGCCCAAGTGAGCATCATTATTTGCCGGGTGTTTCATCGCATTCGCACTCGTCGCCGCAAAGCCCGTATGACATTGGGCGCAAAACTCGGACATATTCTGGCCGTAGTCTGCGTGATGGTCATCGGTCTCGTTAGGGTTAGAGTTCGGCAGTGCTCTGGCAATGGGAGGAGCTTGAGTAAAGGTAGTTCCACCACCCGCGTTGTAGCCAACATCTCCGAGGAGCCTGTAGTTACCCAACTCAGTACCTGCAGCTGGAGTACCACCAAATGAACCGGATCCTGATGTCGGTCCTGTCTTATTTGCCTTTTTCCCGTGGGGGTCATGGCAACTGGAACAGTAGAGACTACTGGAGGGGTATGTGCCTCCAGGAGCATTGCCCAAGGTTGCGTCTTGAGTAAAACCAGGGAAGTCAGCTGCTATAACATTGTGGCCATGATCGTCTCCCTTGCTCTCTACAACATTACCACGGACAACCCAGCTGAAGGTCTTACCCAGCCAGTAGAAATCACCGCCAGGTGTGAAATTAGAGCCATCCGTACTGCTTATACGGAAGCTCCCGGATCCAGCATGGCAGTTAAGGCAGACGGAACTGGGATCTGTCCCCTTAAGTAGTTCGGTACTGACTCCAACTCCAACAGATCCTCCAGGGACATCAGGATCGGTCGCGCCGTCCACTGAGTTATGCATCGTGTGGCAGCCGTCACAGTGGGCCACACTACCGTCATGGAAGGCCGAGACATTGCCGCTTAGGCCCCAGATGATGAAGACCGCGGCAATGACGACCGGTACTAACCGAATGAATTTCATTTCCAGTTTCCCTCCTTTCTAAGATTTGTCCTCTTAGGTTCTTTTTCTCACCTCCCTTCCCTTCCAATTAATGTGCCTCTACCGAAGTGCTCAATAGGTTATTTTGAATACACTAACACCTCTGCTCTTGAGCTGAGACACATAAAGCCTACCCTCAGCATCAAAGGCCAGTTGGTTGGGGCCAATAAGGTTCTCCGGCTTCAAGCCGCGGTAACCAAACTCC
>CAJIBP010000629.1_pt1 | contig 13573 bp, 12 predicted proteins | sample 9199361 | NCBI WGS metagenome assembly CAJIBP01 (sample SAMEA7708308, study PRJEB35096) | sediment metagenome | biome: marine neritic benthic zone biome [ENVO:01000025]; feature: sediment [ENVO:00002007]; material: shallow marine sediment [ENVO:03000034] sea grass bed [ENVO_01000059] ...
TGTGAAGGCGGAGGAGGACGAAAGTCTCAAGTTAACCATAGATTCCAATGGAAGTGAGACTTCTAGAGTGTATGATCTCGTTGTCTTAATAACTCAACCGCAGTTGTCCAATGAACTTAGAAAAATGGGCAAGGATTTGGGCCTTAGCCTGAGCTCTGCTAGTTTCTTGGCAGAGGGCGAAGGCTCGGTCCTCCTGGCCACCGATAAAGAGACCATTCAGCTAGCCTCAAAAGTGTAACAGTAAGAAAAAAATAAGCAAAGAGATATTAGCATAGCAGGTCAGAGTGTTGGGCCTGCTTTTGTCATTGGGTCTTATTTAACCTCAACCGTGACGCGCTCCTGCTCACCGCTCTCGCGCATATACACGTTTACCACTTCGTCCCTGGTTGTCGACACTCCAATTCCCACATAATTGGCACAAATGGGTAGTTCACGGTGGCCTCGGTCAACCAAAACAGCTAATTCTATGCGTTTTGGGCGCCCGAAATCAATCAGCGCATCCATAGCAGCTCGCACTGTTCGCCCTGTGAACAGCACATCATCGACCAAAACCACAACTCTATCGTCAATTGAAACCGGCAGCTCCGTAGATCTGACGATGGGATTTGTACTTAATCGTGTCCAGTCATCTCTGTAGAGGCCGATGTCCAATATGCCCACGGGTATTTCTCGGCCCAACTTTGCCTTGATTTTATCATGAATCCTGTCGGCTAAATAGACGCCACCGGTTCGGATTCCCACCAGGACAAGATTGTTCTTATCTGTCACCTGTTCACAGATATCTGAGGCCATCTGATCCAGCGTTTGATCTATCTCATCGGCCGCAAGTATCTGCCGGCCAGCTTTCTCAACCATTTACTTGGTGTCCTCTGTTTTTCTCAAGTCTCGTCTCGCTTTGTCCGGGCTAATATATCACATTCTGCATTATCCGGGCCAAAAGACAAACTGCCAGTTTCCTGGCAGCTAAGAAAAGAAATAGGGTTAGTTATATATCCCATGCTTCTCTGCTTGTCAATGCGATTCCCACCAGGAGCATCTCTAGTTCTTCCAACTTTCAACATTGTGTCCTATATACCGCCCCAGAGCTGCTGCAGGGGTCTATTCTTTAGTTCCCTAGGGGGCATAGGCGCTATGGGCCGGAGGCGGACGAGATCCGTGGTTCGACAGGCTCACCACCCTGAGCGAAGTCGAAGGGGAATCCAGAAAATTGAAATGAACTCAGCTGGTTCTGGATCCCGGCTCGCGCCACGCTTTGCGGACCTTGGCCGGGATGACGAATTACAGCAGTCTGTAAGGGGGAGGGACCTATTTACTTTTCAAGGGTTATCGGACAGCCCCTCGCCCCCCCTTTTACAAAAGCGGGACATTTCAGTGAGTTTCTACCCTATGCTCTATACCCTATGCCCTTTGCTCTATTCACTAAGCGTTAACTGGCTTGACTTTTGGTTCCCCATTTACCAGAATTACGACGATGAGAACAAACCTTTGTTCACGTTCTTTTGCTCTGGTTAATCAGACAGGCGCGTGCTCCCTTCAAGTGGTAGGAATTCACAGATATGATCCCTTCCGACAATGATATTTTGCTTGAAGACCTCGAAATAAGCCTTTCCCATCGCTTTCGAGATAGAAATCTACTACTTAATGCTCTACTACACCGTTCCTACGTAAATGAAAACCCACAATTGCAGTTGACTGACAATGAGCGCTTGGAGTTTCTAGGCGACGCCGCCTTGGACCTAGCAATTAGTCATCTGCTGATTGAGCGCTTTCCCCATTACGATGAAGGCAAGCTGTCCCGTCTCAGGGCTGGCATTGTTAACGAAAAACAGTTGGCCTTGCTGGCGGCAGAACTCGACCTGGGTGCAGCCTTACACCTAGGCAAAGGCGAGGAACTCAGCGGTGGACGCAAGAAACCCTCCCTTTTGGCCAACGCCTATGAGGCAGTGCTGGCAGCAGTTTATCTCGATGGAGGTCTCGATAGCCTCATGAAGATGGTGGAGACTCACTTCTCGCGATTTTTCCCAGAGAATGAAGACCTACCACAAGCCCTTGATAAAGACTACAAAACGCGTCTCCAAGAAGTAATACAGGGTCGAGAAAAGACTGTACCGCATTACCAGCTCGAGGCTGAAGAGGGACCGGATCATGATAAGAGATTCCGGGTGAGTGTCTGGCTCAGAGATCAGCTTCTTGCCCTCGGATCAGGGCCTACTAAAAAGGCTGCCCAACAGCAGGCGGCCGGTCGAGCCCTGCGGCTGCTCGAAGGAGAGCGTGAAAACAGGTCATAAATAGACCTGTCGCATAGCGACATTACCAAGACCAAATCCGAAATAAGAAATACGAAGCACGAAACAAAGCCAATCAAGCGATGTGAGATATGAGATCTGGGATGTGTGTCTTTTTCAAAACCTACCTACTAATCCCACATCGCATATCACACATCAATTGTTTGCATTTCGATCTTCGGATTTAATGGAATGCGTGGCAACTCTGCGTGTATTTGAAAAAAATGAAGAGAAAACCGTTAGTTATTCCCATCTTTATCCCTCAAGAAGGATGTCCGCATCGGTGTGTCTATTGCGACCAGGCGACCATCAGCGGTGCATCTCGGTTCTCCTGGAGTCCGGGGCTGGTCCGGAAACACGTGCAGAGCTATCTTGGCGAGAACAACCGCTATCCGGTTCAGGTGGCCTTTTATGGCGGCACCTTCACGTTACTATCTGAGCCACGCCAACTTGTTTTCCTCGAACCTGTCCAAGAGTTCCTTGAACAAGGCCGAGTGCACTCGCTTCGTCTGTCTACTCGACCTGATGCCATTGAGGCCGACAATTTAAGCTTCTTGCACTCCATGGGGGTGAAAACAATTGAGCTTGGTGCGCAGAGTCTAAGCGACAAGGTACTTGATGCAACAGGCCGGGGACATTCCGCCAGACAAGTATATGAGGCGACGCTAGAGTTGCATAAACTTGGCTTTGAGGTGGGTCTGCAGCTGATGCCCGGCCTGCCTGGAGATTGCCGGGAGACCTTTTTCAAAACTGTGGAGAAAAGTATCGCTCTGCGGCCCAATTTTGTCCGCCTCTACCCCACTGTTGTACTGGCCAATACTCCTTTAGAGCGATTGTACTTTCGTGGCCTCTTCAAACCGCTTTCCCTAGACGAGGCGGTAGAATGGTGCAAAAAAGCCCGAGAAAGCTTTAATCACGCTTCTATTCCTGTCATCAGGACAGGATTACAGCCCACGATTTCTCTTGAGCAACCTGGCCGCATCGTTAGCGGGCCTTATCATCCCGCCTTCGGACAGTTGGTTCAGTCTGCGATCTGGGATGAGCGGATCTCATATGCTCTGAAGAAAGCTCGCTGCCAATCCTCCCGCCTACTCATTCACGCTCCCTCGAATCATCTGCCGGACATCCGCGGACATAAAAATGAAAACATCCACAGATGGCTCAAAGAGCTGGATTTGATCTCATTGAAAACGGTTGCATGTCCTCGGACTCGGGAAGGGAAGTTTAGGGTAACAGCGCAATAGGCGGGACCGGAGAAGATTCTACTAGTTAATGCAGTTTGGGAGTCTGAATCATCAAGCGCAAATATCACAATATGAAATGAATCGAAAAATAAATAGAGACTGTTCAATAATTAAGTATCACTATTCATTAAAGCTTTGTATTACCTGGATCCCCGCCTGCGCGGGGATGACGGGCGACCATATGCTATCGTCATTTCCGCGAAAGCGGTAATCCAGGGCATGAGCAGCCATTCACTGATAATCTACCGGGGGTAACCATCCACAATATAGTCCTGTAACAAATTGACTTAGCGGAGTAGAATAATTCTGAACGGTCTCAAATACCAAATGTTCGAAACTTTATTTTCACTCTCGCAACTTAGCCCAACTGTTGAGCTTTCCGCCTTCCAGATTCCAAATTACACTACTGGCTTTGCTCTTTGGCCTTCGCCTTAAGATCATCCAGTTTTTGCCCCAGTAGCCGCAGATGGTCACCCATCTGCTTTGCTTTCTGGTAGCGTGATTCCAAACTCTTTTCAAGTGCTTTGTCCAGAATGGCCACAGCTGCCTTGTAGATCTTAGGATTATGTTTGGTTGCCGGCTCTGGTTCTACTGTGGTGATCTGATACATGATGGCTGCAAGGTTTTCGCCGCCAAAGGGAAGTTCACCAGTAAGCAATTGGTAGAACACAATGCCTAAAGAAAAGATATCGGAGCGGCCGTCAACTTTCATCCCGGAGATCTGTTCAGGCGACATGTAGTACGGGGTTCCCTTGATCACACCGGTGCGCGTCTTGGAGGTAGCGGTCGCACGGGCTATGCCGAAGTCGGTGACCTTCACTAGTCCGTTCTTCAGGATCATAATATTGGCCGGTTTTATATCCCGATGCACGATTCCATGTTGGTGGGCGTACTCAAGAGCATCACAAACTTGAATCGTTACATCAATGGCCCTTCTTATCGACAAAAGGTGTTCCTGGATGGCATATTTTTCCAAGCTCTCTCCTTCCAGGTACTCCATTGCCAGATAGGAAAGATCCAAATCTTCACCCACATCATATATTGTGACAATGTTCGGGTGCGTGAGTTTTGCAACTACTTCAGCTTCCCGATAGAATTGTTCCCTGATCTTCCCCGCCTGATCTTCATCAAAGTCATCGGTAAAACGGATGGTCTTGATTGCCGTCAGCCGGTCAAGTTTGGGGTCACGGCCTTTATATACAATGCCCATGGCCCCTCGTCCAAGTTCTTCCAGGATTTCGTAGCGGCCCAGAGTAGGCTTAGATTGGGGGACTTCCTGTACTACCACAGTCTCCTCCGGACCTACGTCTGCTGCAACTGGTTCCGGCACCGCAACAGGAGTAGGCGGGGCTCCCACTTCCTCCATGCTTGTCTTGACAACTGTGTCAAACTCTTCCAGATCTGCAGTGCCAACCGGTTCCATCCCAGGCACGGGAACCGGCCGGCTGACGACAGTCTTCACCTCTTGACTGACGAAGAATCGCAAGCCACCCCAGGCGAGAACTCCTATAGCAACCAGCCTGAAAAGTATCTTGAAGCTGAATTTTGCCTGCTCTCCGAGCGGAAGCAGAGAACTTAGAAAATAATCCACATAATCAGACAGGAAGAGAAACGTCACAAAGACCATAATCAGATTAATGGCCGCCCCGATCTTGCCACCAACATACTCCTTCTTCGCCCGGTTGTAGATGATCAAGGTTATAACGTAAAGGCCCAGGATAAATGCTTGTGCTACTAAACGGCTCGCGCTATCTGACATGAGATCTCCTATGCATCTCCTTTATTCCATTGGCTAAACTCTAGGTATCCCTAACGTCGCAAGCCCAACACGGGTCAAAACCCGCTACGCTCGCTTCATAGTGCACCAGATATGGCTGTCTTCTCCTGTGCTGCAGGTAAATTCCTTCGCTACTTGTTTGTTTCTTTAAAACGAAAGGCAAATGTTATATTCCTGGTTGTTCACGACCTCCCTGAAGCCCTTCGCCTAACCCAGGGCTGCAAGTTGATCCATAAGTGGCTTGAACTGAGGATGCACCGTAGCCGTTTTCTCTTCCAAGCGGGCAACAGTAGCCGCCGTCGTCCTGGGGCCCAGCAGTTTGCTTTCCTCAGCCAGTAGTCCACTCAGAACCTCTTGAAAAGCCACAACCAGATCTCGCTCACTCGGCTTCAAACCCTTAGCGTTGATATGTTTTCGGATTCGTAAGGCAATGTTGCTCAAATTGCCCTGCAGATCGAATTGAGTGAAAAGGGTGGCATAGCCCCTGGTGTCTTTAATAGTATTATTGACCAGGACCTGGGCCTTGGCCCCTACCTCCCTTTGCAGCTCGGTTACAACCAACTGAAACATGTCATTGTAAAAGTCGACAATGGCCTCTCCACCTAGCTTGCCGAGGTTTGACGCCGCAATACCCTCCTTGATGACCCCGCTGTCACTGGCTGCCACGGTAGTTCCGACATTTTTCTTGCCGGAAAGGAAGACTTCATCCCTGTAGTGCTCTAGTGATCGGCTTACCGCCCGGGCCAGAAGCCGCTGACTCTCAGGCACTTTCTCCAAAACTGCTTTCATCCGATCTAATGTGTTCTTGGTGGCCTTATAGCCCAATAGTTTATATTGCTCGCGCAATAGACTGCCAATCACTTGATTGAAGCCCTTGATGAAATCCTTCTGGGTGAGAGTTCTATTCTGTTTTTGAAGAAAGGCCTGAATTTCTCCAACATTCGTGGTCAAGTCCTGATTTAGTCGAAAAGCCTGCAAGAAACTCTCATAGTAAGATGACTGGTGCAGGTTGTACTCGATTGAATCAGTGGCTTTGTTCTGGCCAATTTCACCAGCGAGATCTACGAACATCAGCTGCAACAGGCTCGAATACAGTCCGACAATAATCTGCGGCCCCCGCCAGTCCATCTTGGGAGTTTGCCGCAAATCATCCTTTCTAATAATAGCGTTCTGGGCAAAAAGATTTGCGAGAGAACGATATACTGCGAGGCGCGTATAGCCAGTTTTTTTGATGAGTTGGGCCACACTCCTCTTGCCGTCAAGTAACAAGAGAATTCGCAGATCTCTAGTGGCGTGGACAGACTTGGATGTATTAGCACCGGGTTTGATCTGGAACACCACTTCGTCATTGGGAATGATCCATTTGAACTCTTCCCTTTTCTTTGCCTCAGTTATGAGTCGAACGGGATCCACCTCACAGCCAACGTCCTCAACCCTTCCATCGAGGCCATCTCTATAGGTGTACTTTGCGTCATCCCAGCTTAGTGTTGGCGAGACCACCTCTTTGAATTGAACGCTGAGGATATTCGACAGATCTTGGAGGGAGATGTAGTTCCTTTCCACCAAGACAGCGCCCAGAGGTTTCTCCATTGCTTTGGCCACCGCGAGCATATCCTCAAGCTTCTCCTCACTTATGAGATCATTTGCTCTCAGAAGAGAACCCAATCGCATCTCCTTATCTCTATTCCCAATGACAGATATGATCTTACCCCCTTTGAAGTAGATCCGGCAGCTACGGTTTATTTTAGTAACGGTCAACAGTCCGGTCTTCTGTTCTTCATAAATCATCCGGACTATGGCCGGCAAAGTGAACGTCTTTACATCACCGTTTAGGGGCATTTTGGGTTTCTAATTATCCTCTGCGCTAATCCGAGTCACCGGTTCTTAGTCCGCATCACATGTCTTTGATGTGGGAGGTGGGATTCGCAGTTGTTTCCTATGTTTTGCTTTGAGTTTCGAATCCTCGATCCATCACCTTCATTCTTCTCTGTAATAGAACTGCAAACTTATAGATCCCAACTCGATTGTGTCGAATTCCTTGAGTCGGCAACTACCTTTGACCGGTTTGTCATTGACTTTGACCTTGGCCCTCCCCACAGGTGTCAAATGGTATCCGGTAGCCCGTCTACTTATGGTTGCAGCCACCCTCGGAGTGAGTAAGCCGCCAATGTGTATGTCGGCTTCAGCTCCCTTTCCCACCTTTACCAGCTTCTTGGTGATCTCATATTCCTCTCTGCCTCCTGACAGGAAGGATAGAACGGCTGACCGCTCACTAGAGGACGCAGTGTTGGCAGATGGCTCGGCTTCCGGATCAAGAACTGACGGTTCGGCTTGGCCTTGGGCAACCTCGATGAACATGGTCTCTTCACTTAGTTTATGCGCATCCTCCATCTCAGCAACATCGAGCATAAAGACCAGGAGATGTTTGCCGATGAGAATTTGATCTCCGTTTTTCAGCTTGGTGCTGGTAACCCGCTCTCCATTTACGAAGGTGCCGTTCTTACTCTGCAGGTCTGTAAGAATGTAGTCCTTGCCTGCCGGATCAATGCGGGCATGGTAGCTAGAAACCAGAAGATTCTCCACGATTATGTCATTGCCTGGTTCCCTGCCTATCGTCTTGCTGTCACCTGCGAGTTGGAACTCTTGTATCACCAGTTCCTTAAACTTAAGTGTCAATAGAGCCATTGTTCCACCTTACCCGGCTGGCGACTGCTCGCTGCCGCCGGCTTCTCTAACCGTTTCCAAACAGCTTTTTGAAAAGCCCTTTCCCCTGTTTCTGAATGAGCACAATCACCACGGTGATATTATCAGAGCCTCCTCTTTCATTTGCATCATCAACCAGGCGGCTACAAATCTCTTCGAGCGACCCACCTTCAAGCACAACCCGGTGGATTTCTTCATCCGACAGCATGTCAGTGAGCCCGTCACTGCACATAAGAACAAGATCACCTGGAAGAGGTTGTATTTCGTAGACGTCTGTTTCCACAGTCTCATGTATGCCGACGGCCCGCAGCAAGATATGTTTCATTGGGATCGAAGCGGTGTTGGGATCCCAATCTGGATTCTTCCTCATCTGCTCAGCAAGAAGAGTGTGGTCATGGGTAAGCTGTTCAATAGTTTCCTTGCGAATGAGGTAAATGCGGCTGTCGCCCACATTGGCGGTTACTAGTGTATCTTGGTATAGGTACGCAACCGCCGCAGTGGAACCCATGCCCTTATATGTTCCCTGATCTTGGGACAGCTGGTATACAACGCGATTGGCCAATTCAATACTGTGACAAACAGCAGTGGCCGCGGGAGACATGTTGCTTCCACTTGCTTCTTGGGCCACAGGGGAGGTGTGAAAGGCCTCCATGTAGTCCTTGATGCTGCTGACTACTGTACTACTAGCCACCTCTCCGGCTCTGTGCCCTCCCATTCCGTCTGCAACAATATATATGCCAACGTGGTCGTCGTTATAGAAGATGTCTTCGTTATTGTCCCTCTTCCTGCCGATATCGGTGAGTCCAGCCGAAAGTATTCTCATAGAATGCCCGCGCATGTTAGTTATAATCCGCTCAATCCTACAACTGACCACTCAGAAGGTATAGAGTCCGCATTCGGGAACCGGAGTCCAGGAAAAATAAAGCGGAAACAAATCTCTCTTACCGCCTAGCTATTAGCCCTCTCCTGTTTACTTAAACTTCTCAACTGCCATAAAATTCAAATAGAGCGCATAGGCCTCATCGACAACCGTTTCCAACTTGTCGGTCGTGAATGGTAAATGCGGAGTGATAGCCTCTCTTACACACTCCATCATGAGGTCGTACTCACGAGTCTTGGGAACAATGCGTCTCATATCAAGATAGATGTATTGCAAGCGTTCACGCACCACATTAATAAGCTCGCTGGTGATAATTTGATAGGTCGCCTGCTCGTTCATCGCTAAAACCGTCTCCAGTCCACAACTCGCTCCTGGTCGCGCATCGTACCACGCTCGTCTGAAAATGTCACAACAATTAGTGTACAACACAGAGCGACGGCAACCTCATCTCACGCTAGTGAGTTCTTTGGCCTTCTCCTCAGAAAGGGACTCTATGACCCAAGGCTTCAATTTGCCCCGATGATCATAGAACTCACTATAGCGAGCGATAACCTTCTTAGCTTTATCGATGGCCTGGTTGCGCAATCCAGTATTGTTACCGATGCGTAAGTATTCGTGTGGAGTAATGAAGGGAGCCAAAACATTGTGGCCGTAGCGATCACAACCCATATGTACACACTTGGCATGAAGCTGGTGGTTTTGCCCATATTCAGTCCCGGTCAGAGAGGTGTAGGACTTGAATACCTTGCAGCGGTTACAGCCGGAAACCCTAATGAAGTACGGTATCTTCTTCACACTATTTGTATCGGCCATCGAAATCCCTGACTATCTGTGATTCCCATTGGTTTCCTGGAGTTATGCAAAAACGATACCATTGCTCATCAGTTTGTATGTGTTAGAATATCTGTTCAGTTTGGCATAGAGCATAGAGCAGGGGGCAGCTGGCAGATTATGGTGAATATTGGGCTGCCTGCTTGTCCTGAGCCTGTCGAAGGGCTGCCGGCTGTATTTCCCTATGCCCCATGCTCCTGAGACGGATAAACCAAATGAAAAATACCCAATGACTCATGCCGAGTGAAAAAGGTTAAATGACTACTGACCCATCATTTAAATCTGGATTCGTTTCTATCATTGGTGCCCCAAATGTGGGGAAATCCACGCTGCTCAATAGGCTCATTGGAGAGAAAATCGCCATCATCTCTCCTAAACCCCAAACGACTCGAAACCGCATTACTGGAGTTAGGACGACTCCCGAGTCCCAAATAATTTTTCTGGACACGCCTGGAATCCATAGAGCCAAAGGTAAACTCAACGTCAGCATGGTTCGCACCGCTCTGTCCACGCTGTCAGCAGTGGACCTGATACTCTTTCTGGTGGAAGCCCGGCTTCCTGAGGACGAAGCCAACCAAGAAATTCTGCAAGCTCTCCGGAGCGTGGGAACCGCGACTATGCTTGTGGTTAACAAGATTGATCTGGTTGCAGAGAAATCTTTGCAACACATCACTGGATCTTTCGAGGGTTTGCATCATTTTAAAGGTTCTGTCTGCATCTCCGCTCTGCGCGGGACGGGAATTGATGATTTACTCACCCAGATCATCTCTTTGTTACCGGCCGGGCCTGTCTATTATCCAGAGGATACTCTCACAGATCTGCCTGAGCGCTTCTTCTGCGCTGAGATTATAAGAGAGAAAATCATGCACCTGACATCTGAAGAGATTCCATACGCTGTAGCGGTAACCATCGGTTCATTCAAGGAAGACGAACAAAAGAATCTTATTCGCATTCAGGCTGATATCCACGTAGAGAGATCCTCCCAGAAAGGCATCATCATTGGCAAGGGCGGCGGAATGCTGCGAGAGATTGGCAAACAGGCGCGTCTGGATATGGAACAGCTTCTCGGGGCCAAGGTCTTCTTAGAGCTTTGGGTCCGCATACAGAAGAAGTGGCGCAAGGATCCACGAGCCCTCAAAGAGTTTGGCTATCACTAAGAGTATAGCATGGGGCATGGAGCATAGGGAAATACAGCAGGCAGCCCTTCGACAGGCTCAGGACAAGCAGGCAGCCCAATATTCATCATAATCTGTCAGCTGTTGGCTGCCGGCTGGAACAGGGGCATGGAGCTCTAGGCCTAAAATCAATCTTCTCTTGCCCTATACCTTGTACCTTGCACCTTGTACCCCGTACGTTTTCTCCCTTGCACCTATAGATCGAGCTCACCCGTTGACAGCAGAGCGTAATGACGGCGGAGCCAAATGATCTGAAGCCCTGCGAAGGAAGACTGAGGGCTGTCACTTACGACCAATTATCCAGGCTAAAACAAACTGAGCCTCGGTGCAGTGACCGTACCTCGGATATGGAAGGGCAAGGGCTTGCTTTCGTCCAATAGTGACACTAAGCCTCTGTTCGAGCCTCCGCTAAGATTCAGCAAGGCAGGGTCTATTTGACACTGTCCTGCAAGATCAAGAACGGATTCGAATAGTCTGGGCTGAAGCTGCACTACACCGCTCAATGTTCCCTTAATGCCCCGGGCTTGGAACCGAGAATTCTCGATCTCCATCTCACCGCTGTTTAGCTTGAGTGATGCGGTCACCTCGAGTTCTTCCACATTCTTCATTTTGAAGTAGGGATGCTCAATTGGGCAAGTCGCCTCCGTAAGCACTAAAGTCACAATACCGCTGGCATTGGACAATTCGTTCAGTGGGCCAACCAGTTCAAGCTCTCCGGAGAGTTTTCCGGAGAGTTGGCGCTCCAGAAGAAGTAGCAGGCCAGAGTGCTCCTCAAGATGCATGGACTGCCAGCTTGCCTCTAGACTATAGTTGCGGACGTCATAGAAAGGCTTCAGTGATATGAATCCATCTAGAAAACCACCATAAGCCTCGATATGAATAGTGGCTGCAAGCTTTCCCCAAAACAAGGGTAGTAGCCGCGGACGAAGGTACCCCTCGGTGCCATGAAAAACTGACACCCCTCCATAATGCGGCGACCGGACGGAAAACCTGTCAAAGCTGAGCTTTGGCGGTAGCGTGGGACGGAGATCGGTAACAACCAGATTAAGGTCCCAGCGCTCGGCGATACTTGCTTCCAGCCTGCTTTGGATGCTCCCATATGGAAACTTGAAGAAAGTTACGACCCCAGTAAGGGTTAAGATGAAGAGCAGGTAAGCAAGCCATTTCAGTGTCGCCGCCCTCCTCTGATGCCGTAGAATCTGAAAGTCTATTTTTCGTTTTAGATTAGCGAAAAAGGCATGCACGCGACTCTGGCCCCATGCTTTAATAGCCAGCCCGGATTTTTCATGAGTAACCTGCCGCGATAGCAACTTATGAGGCGTCCGGGCTAAAGGGTTTATTGCAGCATGACTGAAAGGCTGAATATCGAATAAAGAACCGCAGAATGATGAAGCAGTTACTTCGACATTCGATATTCCTTGTTCGATATTCTGCGGTTCGCGATGCTTGATACTCTGCGGTTTGCAGGAAATTGCTCAAGACCGAATAGCTAAGCTTCCCCCTGTTTCAAGTCTGCGGCAGCAGCTTGGGATTCTTCCCGTGACGCATGGGTCACCACTACCATGTTCACTTCCAACAGAGAAGGATTCTTCTGCTGCGGCTTAATGGTCAGTCGATTTATCCGCACCTGCTCCGTAGCTGTCTCAATATGGTATAGGTACGGGACAAGGCTTGCCATGGTAACTCCGTTCAACCTCATTTCCACCTGCTCTTGTTGATGAACTTCGCTAAGGGACTTTACCGACGGCCGCATATATTCGATCTGATTCTTGAGCCCATCGCTACTGGCCAAGGATTCCATGAATGCAAAAAGGGTAAAGCCTTTTGGACGCTCGCTCAGATCTTTAACAACTCTAGCGTTGTCTACGAGAGCTTGGCGGTAAGTCTTCTCCAAATTTAGCAACTCCTGCAGACGCTGCTCGCTCAGCTGAATACTCATGGCCATCTTTTGGCGACGTTTGAAAACTGGACGTACCAGCCACTGGACCACGGCCAAAAACACTAACACAGCAGCACCGATCGCTATTAGTTGCCTACGCTCAAGCCTAATCATTCGCCCTCTCCAGACACAGAACTGCGGCGCAGATCGAGGCTGAACTGCACACCTTTCCCATCCGCCGCCGCCTTTGCTCCAGCAATGGAAACCGTAGCAAAAGCATCCGATGCCGCCAGCCGGTTCTTAATCGTATCCACGGTATTAAAAGCGTCTGCCCGACCGCTGATCCTAACACGTTGTCTATCAATCGTTAGCAGACTAACGTTCACATTCAGCTCCGAGGAAATCGCTTGGTTTACGTCTAGGATCAACTTCACCGCCGGGAGATGTCCTGCCTCCGAACCAAACAGAGCCACCGACTCGTTGAGTTCTTTGATCTTTGCTTGCAGTATACTGGCGTACTGCGGGGAGCGCACAGACCCTTTGAATTCTGGTAGGGCGCGACGAAATACCTTCTCAGTAGCTTTATCAAGCTGCTTCACTCGCTGCTTTTTGGCATAGATATCGACGCCTACCGAGCCGAGCCAGCTCAAGAATATCACTAAACTTGCCACCAGCGCGTAGCGCAGATGCTGTCGCCACTTCATTAATAGGCCGCGGGTGCGCAACTCCTTCTCTTGAAAGTTGAAACCCTCTATCTTGCGCTTGTCCGTAAGTGCGATGCCAGCGGGTACCGCAAACA
>CAJIBP010000414.1_pt1 | contig 13461 bp, 11 predicted proteins | sample 9199361 | NCBI WGS metagenome assembly CAJIBP01 (sample SAMEA7708308, study PRJEB35096) | sediment metagenome | biome: marine neritic benthic zone biome [ENVO:01000025]; feature: sediment [ENVO:00002007]; material: shallow marine sediment [ENVO:03000034] sea grass bed [ENVO_01000059] ...
AAAACTCTGACAGAAGCGAAAATCAGGCTTTTGGAACATCGCGCTGAACAGCGTATGAGTCAGGGGAGGGGTATCAGGTTTCGACTCGCATCAAATGCTGTGGTGTTGGTTACGTTGTAACCGAGTTGGCGGAGCTATGCCCTTCAAAATGAGGTCATGAAGATCGCGGAAAAACCCCACGAGCAGAAGAGCTTGAAAAAAGACAGCATGAAGCTGAGTGCGATTAACGGCGCACGTATCTTCTTTGGTTTCTCGTTCCACATCCTTCTTGGAAGAGAGTTTGGTATATCCGGTGAACTCGACTGTCTCTTTGTTGCACTTACGATCTTTACCTTTGCGGGAATGGCGCATCTCTTTCTCACCTCACTTTTCATCCCAACCTTTAATGAAATAGCACACACGGACGAAAAGGATGCTTTTGTCTTTGCTGATGTGGTGATGAAATGGTCAATGGGTCTGGTATGCATAATTGTTTTCTTCTCGCTAATTTCACCAGATCTTATCGTCAAGGTGGTTGCTTCCGGGTTTGACATTGACAGAATTGCACTAACTCGACAAATAACTCAGATAATTCTCATCTCGCTTATCTTTCATACCATCTCTATAACAGTCACCTATCTTCTCAATGCACTCTATTATTTCTCGTTTCCCGCTGTTACAGGACTTTTACACCCCATATTCAACATCGTCTCCCTTTATACCTTGGTCCCTTATTATGGCATCAAAGCTATTGCGATGGCATATTTAGTCTCAAATGCGCTACAGGCTTGCCTTCTTCTCTCTTATCTAAGGATCAATACAGCATGGAGATTGACTTCAAGGATTTACCACAATCAACTCCCGGCTCTTTTCAAGAACTCCTCAAGGATGGCAGCAACAGGTTTTATCTGGGATCTCAGAGAGATAATCAGTAGAAATATAGCTTCCCATCTTCCCTCGGGCTCTGTGGCAATTCTTGCTTATGCAGAGAAGATCGTATCAATACTTTTCCAATTGGCAATTGGTCCGATCTCGCGGGTCTTTTATTCAAGAGTATCTGATTTGGTCACTGCAAATAGGTTGGAAAGGCTAAAAGAGCTCCTGAGAAAAGTCGTTAGAATTAATCTAGTCTTAATTATCTTTTTGTCGTCAGGAATAATATTATTCCTTAGACCAATGCTAAGCGCCGTCTTCATTCACAGCAGATTTGCCCCAGATGATATCAGAATGCTTTACTATTTAGTTCTAATCCTTCTAATTTCGCTCATAGTACAATCTTATAAGGAACACTTTGTAAGGATTGCCTATGCCTCAAAGAGCATAAAGACAGTTGCCACTAGTGCAATCTTTGGACTTATTATCTTCACTTTAACATCTTTGCTTTTCTCATATAAATACCAAGTTTACGGACTGGCAATAGCCATCTCAATAACACAATTATTTATATCTATTGTATTTTATAGATTTGTTAGTCAATTATTAATGCTTAGAATTAACAAAACAGTGATAACCATTACTAAACCCCTTATCATAGCTATCTCTTGTACTTTATTAGGATTGTTTATTCAGAGGTTTATTCACAATAATATTTTTGTTATATCTCTTATGATACCGGTTTGGTGTTTATTTTACCTGTTCATACTCAAACGTTTTATTGTGTCTACCGAGTCCGATTTATTATCGTTCGAAACAAGTTTGGAAAGTCGTTAGTATTAACCCGGACCCAGAGGACCTATCTGCCTCTATAAGGGAACGGCTCAGGGCTTAAGGCACAGGGCACAGGGAGAAAACAATCTAACAAAACCTATCTTTATCCTTATGCCTTGCGCCTTATGCCTTATGCCTCTTCGTCTTGCAAAGCCAGCTAGCTCTGGCCTAAGCCAAAGGAAAAGAGTTCTGAGACTGTAATGAAGATAGTATTTTCATCAAATAAGAATCCTCATTTTTTTACTATTACAGAATATATTGAAAAGGCTTTGAGAAGAGTTGCTACTCAAGTTATCTTTTTTGACGATATGAATTTCATTTTTCCTGGCAGGATACGAGATAAATTACCCTACTTATCCGTGTTGGATTTAAGAAGAATCAATAAACTGCTGCTTTCTAAAATCAGGGGAATCAAACCTGATCTTTTCCTTGCGGCAGGAGGGCATCGAATTCTTCCTGATACTGTAGCAGCTATAAAAAGAGACGGTATAAAGACTGCCTTATGGACAATTGACGTCCCACAGAATTTTGAGCCCATTCTGGCATCCGCTCCATACTATGACGATACATTCACAGGTGGCTCTGAAGCATACGACATCCTGAAAGATGCAGGAGTAACAAACCTCCATTGGCTGCCATTTGGCTGCGACCCCGATTTCCATAGGCCGCAGAAGGTGACCGATAGTGAGGCAAGACTCTACGGCTGTGATATTGCTTTTACTGGGACAGTGGATCCCGAACTCTACCCTGGCAGGTTTCAGTTACTCGAAGCTATAAGTGATTATGATTTGGGAGTTTGGGGGCCTGGGTCTGAAAAAATCCCTGCTTCCTCTCCTCTCAGGAAGAAAATTCGTGGTGCTCATACGGTTCCCGAGGTTTGGACCAAAATATACTCTCAAGCAAAGATCGTTCTCTGTATCCACTATAACGATCCCGCAGGGGTAATACCTTGTCATCAGGCAAGCCCGAGAGTGTACGAGGCCCTAGCCTGTGGCACATTTCTTATGGTCGATGGACAGAAAGATGTTTTTGCACTCTTCAAGAATAGAGAAGATCTCGTTGTTTTCAGTGATTTAGTCGAATTAAGGGATCTTATATCTTACTATCTTCTAAGGCCTATGGAGCGGCAGAGAATAGCAAAAACTGGCAGAGAGAAGACTCTCGCCGGGCATACATACCAGCATAGAATCTCGAAACTTTTTGAAATCGTATGCCAAGCATGATCAGAGTTGCCCAGGTCGTAGAGGATCTAAGAACCGGGGGATTGGAACGAGTTATTGAGCAGATGGCAATCTCCCTGGATCCTGTGAAATTCGAGGTCTCTGTGCTCTGCTTAAAGGCAGGGGGAGAAATCGCCGACCAACTTGAGGCTAGCAAAGGAAATGTGGAGGTGTTAGGCATTGAGAATTTTCACAGTTTGGCCGGCCTGAGTAAGGTGAGGAAGTGGTTTAGAAACCGACAAATCGATGTGGTCCACACCCATGGCTACCCTGCCGGCGTTCTGGGTCGCTTGGCTGCTATTTTCGCGGGGGTCCCGCACCTTATTCATCACGTACACAGCACCTACATTAATCTGAATAGAAGAAACCATCTGATAGAAAAATTCCTGAGTGGATTCACCTATCGGGTCATCTGCTGCTCTAAGGCGGTAAGGAGGTTCGTCTCGGAACAAGAGGGAATCCGTAGCGACAGATTGATGGTCATTCACAATGGCGTGCCCGATCCCAAGACGGAACCAGCAGCGGAACTCGAGCGGCTAAAGTCTTCTCTGAGCATTCCAACGGAAGCAAGAGTTATTGGCTGTGTAGCCTCCCTGGTCCGGCACAAGGGGCACAGATACCTCATTGAAGCAGCCTCGCAGATCGAAAACGTCATATTAGTTTTGGTGGGAGATGGTCCTCTGCGAGAAGAACTGGAAGGATTAGTCGCAAAACTTGGTATAGATGGCCGGGTTGTATTTGCTGGATACCAATCGGATGTGACCCCGTACTTACAGCTCATGGACGTATTTATTTTACCTTCGATAGAGCGGGAAGGCCTAGGCATAGCGATAATCGAGGCAATGGCTCTGGCAAAGCCCGTTGTGGCATCGAGATTAGGCGGGATCACTGAAGTAGTGGACGACGGCAGGACGGGTCTACTGGTACCACCGGGAGACAGCGACGCATTAACGGCTGCAATTAAAAGACTTCTGCAATCAACCAACGAGACAGACGCCATGCGCTCGCTTGCAAGAAAACGATATTTGGAGAACTTCGCACTGAAACAAATGATAGGACAGATCGAGCTCTTGTATGAGTCGAGCAGCTAAAGGACCATATAATATCCTATACACCACCTCCTATGGCTACATGAAGGGGGGAGGACAGTGGAGTTTATACTACTTGCTCAAACACCTCAACAGGGACGTGTTTCATCCCATACTGTTGTGTCCCGAAGAAGGTGAATTTGCAGAAAAGGTCAGCCGACTCGGGGTGGATGTGCTCTTCATGAACACAGGGAGAATCAGGCACCTGAATCTTCTTAGCATTTGGAAACTCGTGGCCAGGATGAAAACTTTGGGAATCCATCTTGTTCACACAGACTCCCCCACCCAGACCTTTTACGCCGGGATCGCGGCAAGAATCTTGCGTATCCCACTAATATGGCACATTCGCACTAACGAAAAAGAATGGCTCTGGGACAGAATTTTAGCATTCCTTTCAACCCGGCTTATCCTGGTGGCAAATGCAATTACCCAGCGGTTTCCATGGCTCCGCCGCACGAATAAGCTGATTGTAGTTCATAATGGCATCGAATTTAGCCGCCTCGACACTATCTCCTCCGCCGTTGAATTGAGAAAAGCTTTTTCTCTCAGCAAAGAGACCATTCTTCTTGGCTGTGTGGGAAGGATCGAGCCGAGAAAAGGTCAGGAATCGCTCATCTCCGCTCTGAAATACTTTCGGACTAATAATGTAAAACTTCTCCTTGTGGGACACGGCGAAAAGGCTTATTTGAAAAGATTGCACGGCCTTTGTAGCGAGTTCGGAGTGTCAGATCGAGTAATTTTCACTGGGCATCGTGAGGATATTCCTATCCTATTGAAGGAAATGGACGTATTGGTATTTCCTACGACAACAGAAGGCTTCTCGCGGGTCATACTCGAGTCAATGGCGGTTGGTCTCCCCGTTGTTGCTACTGACGTTGGCGGGAATTCTGAGGCTGTAGCCCACGGAACTACAGGCTATATCGTCCCAGTTGATGACGCGAAAGCTCTAACGGACAAAATACGAGAGCTGATCAAAGATGAAGAGAAAAGAAAAGATATGGGGGCAGCCGGAAGGGCAAGAGTAATGGAGATGTTTACGATACAGCAAAATGTTGCTCGAATCGAAAAACTATATCACGAGATTCTTCATAGTAGTGTCAATACTGGAGGAGTGATTCATTAAGCGAGTGAACTTTATATGCTGTGCCATCTTAAGCAAACTTTGAAGCCTACATATCTGCTAAGCCGCAGGACTCTTCTATCTCCTTTAGTCTCACTGCGCAAACCCAAGATTCCACCGAAGGAGGATATATCCACTATTCTGTTTATCAGAAACGACCGTATTGGCGACATGGTTCTTTCAACAGCCGCCTTGAAGGCATTGAGAAGAGTCTATCCGCAAGCCAAAATCACTGTAGTCGCCTCCGAAAACAACAATCAAATCATAACCAATAATCCCAATGTTGACTCGATCCTAATCCACCGGGGCTTTCTCTGGTTCGTGAAAGAGGTGCGGAAAAGAGCATTTGATTTGGCGGTCGATCCCTTTAACACTTATGAACTCAAGCCAGCCTTTCTGGCGTTCATCTCGGGGGCCCGGTACAGATTAGGCTTTGAAGAGGCCAGCAGAGAGATCTTTTTCAACGTCAGGGGGCCCGGCCTGTATCCCGTAAGACACCTTATCGAACATTTGTGCGAGTTGATAGGTTGTCTAGGACAAGATGTGAATGGGTGTGAGCCAGAACTCTTTCTGACTGATGCAGAGACTACCTGGGCCGCAGAGGCTCTTTCAAACCTAGGGATCAATCGAAGCAAGCCCATAGCGGCTATTCATCCAGGCGGCTACTACGAAAGTCAAAGATGGCCCGCTGAAAGGTATGGCCTTGTTGCCAGGAAGCTGACTGAAGAATTCAGAGCCAATGTCATCGTTTTTTGCGGTCCAGACGAAAAAAACCTCCTCAGAAAAATTTCGCGTATATCCGGCGACAACGTGCATGGGTTCACAGAACTATCGGTCCGACAACTGATGGCCATGCTCAGCAATTGTGACCTGTTTCTGGGAAACAATAGCGGCCCCCTTCACCTTTCTGCAGCACTCGGTCTCCCCACAGTCTCACTTCTCGGCCCTACAGTGGTTCCCCTTTGGCTACCCTGGGGCAAAGGACATATCGTCTTGCGAAAAGAAGAGTCGAGCACTGCTGGCTCTGGAGTCATTGCTAACCAAAGCGGCGGCTTAGAGTCCATAACTGTGGACGAAGTGCTGGAGGCTGTTGGATCTCAAATAAAAAAGATTCAAAGTACAATGCAGTATTCTGACACAGCTACCTAACAAGAATCACCGTCCTATGACACGAAGAATGACACTCCGATTTTCTGAGGTTCTGTAGGTATGGAAGTCCTTTTCCCCTCCCCTGGCGGGAGGGGATTAAGGGGAGGGGGAATATCAAGTGGTTGAAATCCCATTTATCTTATCACCCCCACCTTTATCCTCCCCCGTCCACGCCAAAGGCGGATCTTCGACAAGGGGGAGGAGTTAGTGGTGTTTCAAATGTGCGGTCTTGTTTTGTGCTCCTGATAGCTCTAGCGCTGATATTCGCAACTTAGTACTAGACCATGATTCATAGTGACCATAAGCCCACACCGCAGACCACTAATCGGGTTCTCGCCGTGAGCATTGGTGGCCTTGGTGATACTATTCTTTTTTCTCCTGTATTAAAGTCACTGCGGTCTCGTTATCCCAGAGCTCATATCGAACTGTTGTTGGCCAGCCAACTCGCTAAGCTGGCTTTTGCCCCTGCACATGAAATCGATCGCATCATTGTGATCAATACCGACCACCCGTTTCTTGCCGCCAGAGTCGCTGGTTTGCTGCCATATTTTTTCAGATCACGTCTTAGCGGTGGCTTTGAGGTTGGAGTATTTGCCACTGGATTGAACCCAAAGTTCGTCACCTTATTAAGTAGTCTGGCAGGCATTCGCAGAGTGTGCTGCGCCCCAAAGTCTCTGCAAGGTGACACAGATTTATCCTGCAACGTGGCCTTGGCCCGGTGCTTCGATGGCAGTATCGGTGAGTATGATGTATTTTTCCCAGTCACCCACCAAGCTCGGGAAGAAGCTCGAGAACAACTCGCCAGGCACGGCATCAGAGACTCATCCCAAATCCTTGCCGTATATCCATCCAGTGATTTGCCCCATCGGCCGAGATGGCCGCTGGAGAAACTGGCGAAGGTGATCGAGTTCCTCAAAGACAACTCCTTTGATGGCAAGGTGGTTGTAATTGGATCTCAAGAGGAGGGCAAGGAGTGGGAATCACTGGGCTGTAGCAATGTGGCTGATGCAAATCTCGCCGGAAGCCTAACCATTTCAGCAGTAGGTGCCCTCCTCTCCAAATGCTCTCTGGCGCTCGGAAACGACGGTGGAATTATGCACGTGGGCGGTGCCGTTGGCTGTCCTCTCGTGGTAATCATGACTGCTGCACCGGCCTCCTACAGACCAGCAGGCGACAGAGTGAGGGTAGTAAGCTCCAGGCCGGTATGCGATGTTCCCTTTTCCAAGAAGCGTAATCGGAGAAACTCCAGTGCCGTCTTCGCAAACAATATTGAGATTGGCGAGGTGTTGGAGGCTTGCCGTGTCCAGCTAGCCCGTCCTAAAACTGCATCCTGAACGGTGGCCCTATTAGACCATTGACCTTGCCCGAAAAAATCAAAGTCATCCACATCATCACCCGCATGGACATGGGTGGTTCGGCCCAGAATACCTTTCTCACAGCCCTCAACCATGACCCCCACCGCTATAGGGTGATCCTTATCAAGGGCTCTACTCGAGAATCGGCCATGACCTCCGCGGAGATCAATCTCTTGGAGAACAAGCTGGTAACCGCCAAAACACGGTCCATCCAAGTCATCAATCTTCCCTCCCTCGTGCGGCGTATCTCGCCCTCAAAAGATTTGAAGGCTTTCGTCTCCCTATATCTATGCATCCGCAGGTTGAGGCCTGATATCGTCCACACTCATACCTCCAAGGCCGGCATTCTGGGCAGGTTGGCAGCCTGGCTGGCGCGCGTCCCCATTATTGTCCACACTCCCCATGGCCATGTCTTTTACGGTCATTTCAGCTATTCATTGTCTAGACTGTTTCTTTGGCTGGAAAGACTACTTAGCCGAATTACTCACCATCAAATTGCTCTCACTCCAAAAGAGGGAAAAGACTATCTTCAACTGCGGGTTTCAAAACCGGGCAGTATCTCTATTATCCACAGCGGAGTGGATTTGAATCGTTTTCAAAAAGGGAAAAAACAGCGCTCCCGCAAACGAGGTGAATTGGGCATTCCTGGTAATTCTCTCGTGGTGGGCTTCGTTGGCTGGCTCCTCCCCATCAAAGGTGTCAGTTTCCTTGTGGAAGCCATGGCGGGAGTGGTCCAAAAACACCCCAGAAGCATGCTCGTTTTAGTTGGAAAGGGCGAAAAAGAGCAAGACCTCAGAAAGCAGGCAGATAATTTGCCCCTCACCAACAAGGTCATCTTTTTGGGTTGGCGCCCGGATGTGGAGGAGATCATACCCTGCTTTGACCTGGTTGCCCTGCCCTCGCTCAACGAGGGCATGGGCAGGGTGCTGGTGGAGGCCATGGCTGCAGGTTTGCCCATTGTGGCCAGCCAGGTCGGTGGTATCCCCGATTTGGTAAAACACAACAAAAATGGCCTGCTGGTCCCACCAAAGGATGCTGCCGCCCTGGAGTCGGCAATATCCAATTTACTCGACGATGAGAAAACACGTAAACGAATGGGAGATGCGGGCAGAAAGATGTGCCGACCCTATAGCGTTGACGCGATGGCAGCGCAAATCGACGACCTGTACGAGAGACTACTGAGAGAGCTAGCGCATGGCCGGAGGCTCTCGGCGCAGTTCTTGCTTGCCTTAAACAAAAAAAGCCCAAAGCAATCGAGTAGTCGGTGATTCTATGACAGTGGTAGCCATCCATCAGCCGCAATATCTTCCCTGGCTGGGTTATTTTGACAAGCTCGACCTGTGCGACAGCTTCTGCCTGCTGGACACAGTCCAGTACAAGAAAAACGAATTCCAGAACCGTAACCGGATCAAAACCGCCCAGGGCTGGCAGTGGCTTACGGTCCCCGTAAGTTATCGCTTCCCCCAGCGGATCAATGAGGTGGGCGTCAATCAAACTGTGGGCTGGCGGCGCAAACACCTGCAGGCATTGAAGGTCCACTATGGGAAAGCGCCCTATTTTGACACTTATATTGAGCGGTTTGAAGAGTTCTACCAGCAGTCATACGAGCGTTTAGTAGATGTGAATGTGGCCGTCGTCCGGCTACTGATGAAGCTCTTGGGACTAGAGCGAAAACTGGTTCTGGCCTCATCACTTGAGGTGGGAAAAGAAGACCCAACCATGCGATTGGTGGAGATTTGTCAGATCATGGGAGGAGACATCTATCTAAGCGGTAGCGACGGTGCCAGGTATATGGACGAGGCCGTCTTCTGGAGCCATGAAATCCAGGTGGTTTATCAAGACTTCGAGCACCCAGAATACTCTCAGTGCTACGGCGCGTTCGAGCCTAAACTCTCCGTAGTGGACCTCCTTTTCAATTGTGGTCCGGAAAGTCTCACCATTATTAGAGAGGCAAGACTAGATGATCCAGCGGATGAACATCCTTGCCATTGGAGCGCATCCGGATGATATCGAATACGGTTGTGCCGGCACATTGATCAAGTATGCCGACCGAGGTCACAGTATCTACCTTATGGTTCTGACCAGAGGCGAAGAAGGGGGTGCCGGCGATGAGCGCCATCAGGAGCAGTATGCCGCAGCCGAGATGATGGGGGCGGATCAGGTCTTCTGGGGAGACTATTATGACACCCAGTTGCCTCTAAACAAGGAACTGATTGACGGGATTGAAGAGGTACTGATTGAGGTAAAGCCTCACCTTATTCTTGTGAACTACGGTGATGACACCCACCAGGATCACCGCATCCTGTCTCAGGCTACAATGTCCGCAACTCGATATGTTCGCAATGTGCTCTTCTTCGAAGGTCCAACCACTCAGAACTTCAACCCTCAGGTATTCGTGGACGTCACGAATACCTTGGAAAGAAAATTCCAGGTCCTGAAGGCGCACTCTTCCCAGATTATGAAAACTAATATTGAGGACATGTCAATTATCGAGCTCGCCCGCGCCAATGCGACATTCCGGGGAATACAGGGGCGGGTCAGGTTCGCCGAAGCTTTCTCACCTCTGAGGCTGTTCATAAATATCTAGCCCGCCTCTCACCATTACCCAACTCCACAAACACATCCAAATGTCGAAATGGCATGAATTTCGCAGATTTCACTGCCCATTCAGCTCTCTCTTAACCAGGAGGTGCGTCGGACATGCCAGGCGCAACAACATCTTATGCAAGTAAATTCTTGGTGAAGAGAAATCAACTTCTCTTGCCAGCCTGGTATTACGTTCTGGTCCTACTCTTGCTTGGGTCCGTGTTTTTCCCCACCACTCGCGACTTTTTCATGCGAACGGGACACCGCTGGCTCTACATCCTGATCCTAGCTTTCAGCTTCAGTGGCTTGACCACCCCTATTTGCCGAACACTCGCCATACGTTTTGAGATATTCGACAAGCCAGGAGGACACAAGATTCACCAGGAATCTACACCCCTGCTGGGAGGAGCAGCTGTTTTTTTGGGTTTCGGTTTGCCACTGCTCATAAATGGAATTTTTGACCTGGAGTTCGGAGCCATCCTCTTCTCCGGCCTAATCATCTTTATCATCGGAGTGTTGGATGACATTATCCACCTGAAGGCCCACCTGAAACTGATTGTTCAAATCGTTTTGGCAATCGGTCTTACCTTTGTGGGAGTTCGCATCGTCCTAGTTTCGGAAGCCTTCCTCTTGGGCAGCACGATCAATTGTTTGTTTTCAGTTATCTGGATTGTGGGTATCACCAATGCCATGAATTTTTTCGATGGCATGGATGGTCTGGCCGCGGGACTCGCGGCAATAATTGCCTTCTTTCTGGCAATTGTTGCCCTGAAGATGGACGGTCCCTTTGTAGGATGGGCAGCCGTTGCAATGCTAGGAGCCTGCCTCGGGTTTTTGCCTTACAACTTCCGCCCGCATAAGCGGGCCCTGATCTTCCTCGGTGACGCGGGAAGTACAACCGTCGGTTTCGTGCTGGCTTCTTTGGCCATTTACAGCAAATGGGCGGATCTGAATCCGGTGGTTTCCATCTTTTCCCCACTCCTGATCTTCTGGATCCTCATCTTTGATATGGCCCACATTTCCCTGTTCAGGGTACTTAGGGGCAAGACCCGGACATTCCGCGAATGGATCGAATACGTCGGCCATGACCACCTGCACCACAGGATGGCCCGGGTGCTTGGCGGATCCACCCAGAGCGTTCTCTTCATCTATCTGCTCACGATCTGCTTGGGCCTGAACGCAATACTTTTGCGTGAGTCTCATCACCCTCTGGAGGCATTGCTTTTGTTGTGTCAGGCTCTACTGATTGTGATTCTGGTTTCCATCCTTGAGTCAACCAACGGAAAACAACGCAGTTAGCCCCAATGCTTTTGAATTGAAGTTCTTCCGGGTTTTATTTGGATACAACTCTAAATCGTGACTGAGGACAGGGTAGGCTACTCGACAAAGCAGCATAGTCGCGTCTATTAATGTTGCAGTCCTTGGGATATGGGATAGTCATGTCGTCAACTTAACCTCGGCATTCCAGATGAGAAGGAAACCCCATGGTTGCTCGAATGCTCTTCGCCTCGCAGCCAACCCTGCCCTCATGGTATTGAAACCTTCGTGGATCCTCGAGCAACCATCCAAGCAAAACCCGGAAGGACCTACTTAATAGAATAGCATTGAAACTAACTCTCCTTATTCTTTCTTCTGCTGCTTGTCTAGGCGCTGCTTCACTGCTTTGACAAGCAACGGCCAGGCCACGGTTGCATCACAGAGAACCTCGGCGAAGCGGCCGCCATCTTCCGGAGTAACAAACTTGCCCCACGAAACCCCCTCCGAATAAGTGCAACCGCTTAGCCCGCCCCACTCTGCCGGTTCCGGACATATCCTCACACCATAGTGAAACTTCTTTAAAGCCAAGGAACGCTCACAGCGCTCCTGTAGGATCTCCAGATAGGGACTCACCTGTTGGCCCCAGTTGCGGGGCACTCCTCCACCGATGGTAAAAATCCCCAACCGTTTAGCCTTGAGCACCCGTTGAGTGTATGAACTCAGATCCAAGAAAGGATTGAAGGGAATGCTCACCTGACCGAGAGCTTCCAGCAGGTCCATCTCCGGCTCACTTGCCATCGCCTCTTTGGCCATCCAGGTAGCCACGTCCAACGCCAATTCCGAATCGGTAAAGGCGGGGCTATAGACCGGTACATTTTTCAGACAAGCATTCCGCAAGATCCCCGGCTGCTCGCCCTTCTCTATCAGCCACTGACCCAACTCACGGCAAAACCTCTCCGAACCGAAAGGTTCTGACGTGTCCATCTTATCAAGAATACCTCTGATAATTTCTTCTGTACGATCCAGATTCTTCTCTAATTCCAAGGTGTCATAGACTCTGTTGTATCCCCGCTGATAAAGGGTGCCGTCATCGAAGCGTTGTTCGTGCTTGAAATGTACCATGCCCGCTGATTCCACGAACCCGTGGGCTATCAGTGCCCCGGTGGAAATGATTACATCCAGCCAGCCCCAGTCGATCATATCGCAGATAATTAGGCCCATTTTAGCCACGGTCATTGCTCCGGAGAACGTGCCCACCACTAGACAATCCGAATCGTTTATCATCTCTGTAAGGACCTCAGCCGCCTCGCCCAAACGCCTGCCGGTGAAAGCGGTCATGGCCATTTGCTGTAATAATTGATCGAAGTCCTCGGTTTCCTTTACATCCAGACTCTTCAAAGGCTCCAACTGATCTCCCAGTCCGTCGCCAAAATCAGCGGGGTCTCTTCTAAACACACTGCCCATTCCTATTCCCTCCCACCTAGCTAGCCCGGATGTTTCATGGATTGCTGTCGCGAGACCGTGAAGATGGCTGTGCCACCGGGCAACCGCAGGGTGTTGGGCCCGAGGCGTACCTGAACGGTACGTCGCAGGGCACGACACCCGAGGACGCCCGGAAGGAAGGCCATATCCGCGGCCGCAGTCCGCCGTAGGCGGATTCATGAAATATCCGGGCTTAGTCCCAATGCTGTTCACTTCAGGCGTAAACACGCATGAATGGCACTTCGCATCGTAAAGCCCTTGTAGGAGCGGCTTTCCAGCCGCGATTAGCCTGTTTGGCTCCCCCTACAGGTTATCCGATCAGTGTGAGAATATCGAGTTACTCCATTGCCTCGTCCATCACCCGTTGATCGCGGCTGGAAAGCAGCTCCTACAGTACCCTCGACAACGGGGCCACCCTTATTGGGTTTAGCACAAAAATTGCTGGACTAGCCTGCATTATTTACGAATCCAAGAGATTCGTGAATAAACACCCGCTCAAGGCTAGCCCTGAGCGAAGG
>CAJIBP010000165.1_pt1 | contig 13064 bp, 12 predicted proteins | sample 9199361 | NCBI WGS metagenome assembly CAJIBP01 (sample SAMEA7708308, study PRJEB35096) | sediment metagenome | biome: marine neritic benthic zone biome [ENVO:01000025]; feature: sediment [ENVO:00002007]; material: shallow marine sediment [ENVO:03000034] sea grass bed [ENVO_01000059] ...
CAGCAGATCGGCGAGATTTTCCCGATGGAAGATCTAACTCTCGCTGGCATTAGGCGGGCGGTGGAGTGGCTTAACATGGGAGCCTCCCCGAAAAAGGAATTCATCCAAAAAAAAGCGTCTCGTTCTAATTAGACGAGACGCCCGACATAAGAGTGTTACTCTAAACTAAACCTTTGTGACGTTCACCGCAGCAGGACCTTTTTGGCCTTGCTCCACATCAAAAGTCACACTGTCGCCTTCGTTGAGAGATTTGAAACCGGCTGCATTGATCCCTGAATGGTGAACGAATACATCCGGGCCATCTTCCTGCTCGATGAAGCCGTAGCCTTTGCGGTCATCAAACCACTTCACAATACCATCGGCCATAGTGACACCCTCCTTTCAAAGAAATTCTCATGGTTCCAAACTTGAGGTTGCCACTCTTTACAAATGGATCGTCCCCCAAAGCGAAACCGGGCCGCCATTAAAGACGGCCCTTCAATGATTGTCGTGATTATAGTGACTTTTTGAGAAAAGTCAATGTATCTATGTTTTTATGCCTCAGCTTCTATTAGCCCGGCTTTTCTCGTCTTCTTTTATCCTTATTGATTTTCTCCTGACTCGGCTTGCTGTGCTCTTTTTCGCCAGATCGGCTAGGAACCTTTCTCATAGAAAGCGAAATCCTCTTCCTTTCGAGGTCCACATCTAAAACGGTTACTGTCACGCGCTGGTGTACCTTAACTACTTCATGGGGATCTCTCACAAAACGGTCTGCGAGCTCACTAATGTGGACCAGACCATCCTGGTGCACACCTATGTCTACAAAAGCACCAAAGGCTACGACATTGGTTACGATCCCGGGAAGCCTCATATCGGGTTGCAAGTCTTCAAGCTCATTCACACTATCGGCAAACGCGAACACCTCAAACTGCTGCCGTGGATCACGGCCTGGCTTTGCAAGCTCAGCAACAATGTCGTTTAAGGTTGGGATACCGACCCTCGCAGTCACGTATTTTAAGATATCGATGCGTTGCCTGAGTTTTGCATCCCTTATTAGATCCATTACAGAGCACTCAAGATCCTTTGCCATATCCTCTACAAGTGTGTATGACTCAGGGTGCACAGCGGTGGCGTCCAATGGATTTAGTCCATTTCTGATACGCAAGAAACCCGCCGCCTGCTCAAAAGCCTTGGGGCCCAAGCGGGGTACTTTTTTCAGCTCCCTTCTAGACAAAAACGCACCATTCTCGTCGCGATAGGCCACAATGCTTTTTGCCAATTGCGCACCCATCCCGGAAACGTAATTTAGCAGTTGCTCACTGGCGGTATTGACCTCAACACCCACAGCGTTCACACAGCTGATCACCACATCGTGCAGACTTCTCCTTAAGGCCAACTGGTCTACGTCGTGCTGGTATTGTCCGACCCCGATAGATTTGGGATCAATTTTCACTAATTCCGCCAGGGGATCCATCAGCCTTCGGCCAATGGAAATAGCCCCGCGGGCCGTGACATCAAGGTCGGGAAACTCCGTTCTGGCTGTGGCAGAAGCGGAGTAGACCGAGGCACCGCTTTCGTTCACCAGTACTACTCGAATGTCATCCAAGACATTCGAGTTCCTGATAAAAGTTTCCGTCTCCCGCCCCCCAGTACCGTTTCCCACCGCGATCGCTTCAACTTGGTGGCGCTCACATAATTCAACAAGCTTTGTTAAGGAGTCCTTTTTGCTTTCTTCAGACATGAAGGGATATATCGTGTCGCTGTGAAGCAGTTTGCCCTGTCTATTCAGACAGACTATCTTGCAGCCTGTACGTATACCTGGATCTATTGCCAGGATGTTCTTCTGTCCGAGAGGCGGCGCAAGGAGGAGCTGCCTTAGATTATCCGCAAACACACTTATTGCCACGGTGTCAGCCCGCTCCTTTGTTGACTGACGAATCTCTGTTTCCATTGACTTAGACAAAAGCCTCTTATAGCTGTCATGGACCGCCGCTCTAACCTGTTGGGAGGCAGCGCAGTCTCCTTTGACAAAGAAATTCTCGAGGAGTGCCAGAGCTTCATCCTCAGGTGGGTGAACCTGAAGCATCAAAAAACCTTCCTTTTCTCCTCGTCGCATTGCCAGAATCCTGTGGGAAGGCGCACTTGCTGCGCGCTCTTGCCTATCAAAGTATACTCGGTATTTACTACCTTCGGTTTCTTTGCCCGTAACCACTTTTGATAAAAAGATAGCCTTTTGAGCATAAAGGGTGCGCATTCTTGCTCTTACTTCCTGGTTTTCGTTCACCCACTCCGCGATGATATCCCGAGCGCCTGATAGTGCATCTTCCACCGTCTCTACTTGTTGTGCAGGGTTGAGAAAGGTTGTAGCTATTTTCTGAGGATCCGTGGCTTCATTTTGATCATAAAGCTTGTGGGCCAGAGGCTCCAGACCCCTTTCCCTGGCAATGGTTGCCCGGGTGCGCCTTTTTGGTCTATGAGGTAGATAAATATCCTCAAGGATGGAGCGAGTCTCCGCGGCAAGGATTCTTCCGCGTAATTCGTCCGTCAGCATCTTCCGCTGATCAAGGGACTTCAAGATGGTCGCCCGACGTTGGTCCAACTCAGACAACTGCTGTAGTCGGTCGCGGACGCTCGTTATAGCCACCTCGTCCAGAGAGCCCGTTGCTTCCTTCCTATAGCGTGCAATGAAAGGGACAGTGGCCCCTCCTGTAATCAGATCGGCGGTGGCCAGGACCTGTTGTGGCTTCACTTTAAGCTCTCTAGCGATTTTTTCGATGTGTTTTTCGTTCATTTATTCCCCATACAATCAAATGTGATCGGACAATTACCGTACAGCCTTGAACCGTCGAAAAGCTTATTGGTGAACTTGTCATCGAAGAAAGATTGGTAGTGGGCAGTATGGCACTAGAGCCAAAACCCGGAATTCGGAATGCGGAACGCGGAATGTTCGAGCACAGACAATCTGCGAGGCTTCTGTCTTGCTCTCTTGATTCCGCGTTCCCCGTTCCCCGTTCCGACTTGCAGTGCCTAGTTGGTAAGTGCTCAGCGGTTACTTCGTGCATCGAACAGTTAGCGGTTGGCTGGAAGATCCGGCCATCTGGAAACTGCGTCGAAATCGAGGTCCCAGCCGCCGCCGGTCTCTTTAAGCTTATGATAACCAGCAGCAGCGACCATGGCTGCATTATCGGTGCAGAGTTCGGGTCTCGGCAGATTCAAGGTAAGACCGAGGTTGGCCACCTCTTCGCGCAACCTCTGACGCAGGCGACTGTTGGCTGCCACCCCGCCAGCCACTACCACCTGATTCACGGCAAACCGTTTGGCCGCGTTCATGGTTTTCAATACGAGGACATCAACCGCCGCTTCTTGAAAACTAGCAGCCACGTCGGCAATCTCCACAGGAAGCTCTTTGGCTGAGACTAGTCCCGCCCCGGCAAGCCCTTCAATGTTAACCAGTTCAGAGTCCAGGTACCTGCGCACGTAATTTACTACTGCTGTTTTTAGTCCGCTGAAACTGAAGTCCAGAGAGTCTCTTTCCAGATATGCCCGGGGAAAGGCGATTGCCGAGGGATTGCCACTGCGCGCGAGGTCATCGATAACGACTCCACCCGGGTATCCAAGACCCAGAAACTTGGCCACCTTGTCGAAGGCCTCACCCGCAGCGTCATCTCGGGTCCTGCCAACAAGTGCAACATCTCCGTATTCCTTCACATAGTAAAGATTGCTGTGCCCCCCTGAGACTACCAAAGCGATGGCTGGGAAAGCAGGCGATGCTTCCTCTAGGAACGCGGCATGTATGTGCCCCTCCAGGTGATTTACGGCAGCCAACGGCTTTCCGGTAGCATACGCCAATGCTTTGGCCACCCCGATACCTACCAGCAGGGATCCAACCAAACCAGGCCCCTGGGTTACCGCGATCGCATCCACACCGATCAGGTCGAGATCAGCCCTCCTTAATGCCTCAGAGATTACCGGGATAATCATCTTCAGGTGCTGCCTCGAAGCCAGTTCAGGCACAACCCCTCCATAAGGACCATGGATTACAACCTGCGAGGACACAACGCTCGAGAGAATGCTGCGTCCATCTGCAACCACAGCTGCAGCCGTATCATCACAGGAGCTTTCGATACCGAGTACAATCAACTTCTACACCTTGAGATCTATACAAAGGATACATCAAAAGGATTGTACTCTAAGAGACGAAAGAATCCAGTACAAAATCGGGTTTTAAATCGAGGCCATCGCTGACAGGAAAAACTCATGCAAAAAAAGACTTGACCCAAACGAACGTTCGTGCTAAATTCCCCGTTATGAAGAAAGGAAACGAAACAAAAATGGCAATTCTGGAAGTCGGACTCGACATGGCAAGCCAATTAGGCCTCGAAGGTGTAAGCATTGGCTCTCTCGCCAAAAGCATCAACATGTCAAAAAGCGGCTTATTTGCCCATTTTCAATCCAAGGAGAACCTTCAGATCGAAATACTAGACTACGCCGCCCGTCTGTTTGCACAGGATGTCGTTGTCCCGGCCTTGAAAACAGAGGCTGGCGTCCCTAGAATTAGGGCGCTGGTTAGTAATTGGATTGACTGGGCCTCCAAGTTGGCTGGGGGCTGCATTTTTGTTTCTGCCAGCGCAGACTATAGCGACCGGCCCGGAAAAGTAAGAGAATGTTTATTGGGTCAACAAAATGATTGGATAGATTGCCTTTGCCGCATTGCGCAATCGGCAGTGGATGTTGGTCATTTTAGAGAGAATGTCGACTGTGAACAATTTGCTTTTGACCTCTATTCTCTTCTCCTAGGCTTTCATCTCTATGACAAATTGCTCGACGACTCTCAAACTGCGAAGCGCCAGGAAATGGCTTTAGATAGGCTTTTAAATAATTACCAATGAAGCCCCTATGGGTTTTCGAAAAAATCCAGACCGAGTCGTGATTCATAACGTACTCTCCGGAGGTAAAAGATGACAACCAAATTATTGACTACGCATTGTCACAGCACGAACGTTCGTGTTTGTGAGACGAGGAAAAGTATCGTACACACCCTTTTTGGCTATTTATGGAAATTCACACCCACACTCTCCAAACTAATTGCCAAAAGGATGTTTTTTACGCCCTCCACCTACAGAATCTCTCCAGTGGAAAAACATTATCTTGACACTGCCAGGAGTTTTGAAATGTCCGTGCACCACAAAACGGTGAAGTGTTGGGAATGGGGCAACGGTCCCAGCGTTCTTCTAGCTCATGGGTGGAATGGCAGGGGGATTCAATTACATCGATTCATTGAGCCACTGATTTCAGTAGGATACTCGGTAATCGCCTATGATGCTCCAGGCCACGGAGAATCTCAGGGGAATACGTCCAGTTACTTTGAGTTTGCCGACACAATTAGAACGCTTTTGACCTCCTCAAATGGTCATGATATCCAAGGCGTTATTGCTTACTCCTTAGGGGCTTCCGCCACAGTCAACTGCATCGCCAAAGAAAACCATACATTGAAAACTGCACTCATCGCTCCGGCATTGAGACTCGCGGAAGTCCTGTATAGTTTCTTCGATGATTTTGGCATACCCCGGCCCTTGTATCGAAACTTGATAGAAGAGTATGAAAATAGATTTGGCTACAATATGGAACGAGATAATCCAAGTAATCTATTAAAAGAAATAGAATCTAAGATTCTCATTGTTCACGATAAAAACGATTCGACTATTCCATACATTGACTCAAAGAAACTCTCGGATGAGTTGCAGAATATTGAGTTGCATACAACCGAGAGTTTAGGTCACAAAGGAGTCTTAACTAATAGCTCCATTATCGATTTGATCATCAGCAACTTTACGAATTAAGATAACTCTCAACGGAAAAAGCCCCCAGTGACCGGTCAAACAGCCTGCGGGGGCTTCAAGGTGTAATAAAGACTTTTGTGCCTTCTATCGAAATGTTTTCATACTAGGCCCTAATGCTGCCGCCACCTTTGGGTTCATCGTCAATCTCCAATCCTCCCAAGGACTCCAGCTCGGCTAAAGGGTCACAAAACATTCCACCCGCAAATATCGACGCCATTTCTCCCCTGCTCAGCGCCCTCAATGCAGGTGGTTCTTCGATCTTAGTGCTTCCCATGGTGATTACCTCCTTTAACTCTATCTAATTGAAATGAGTTTTTTCTGTTTGCCAATCATTGAGGCAACTGGCATGCCAGATAGTTAGCGATGAAGAATTATTCCACTCAACTATTTAATATTTAATGTTATTTTGTTATTCTTGATTGGGATATTATAGTGGAGACAGTGAACGTCTTGTTGAGAAATAGCCAACCAAGTTAGCGGTTGTTTTTGGATATCAACAGAAATATGTTTATTTCGGCGGAGTTAGGCATTGTCAACTATGTTGGCAGCAATCTGTCCACCAGGTTAACAATCAAACTGGTTAATCGTACGGACTGTATGATTTAATTTTTTGCTATAATACCGTAGTTGCGGTCTGCCAATTGCGGCACATGATTAGGGTGAGAGGAGGCGCAGTGGACTTCAAATACTACATTCAACTGGAAGAGGAATATGGTGCCCATAACTACAAACCTCTGGATGTGGTCCTCGCCCGGGGTGAAGGAGTATGGGTTTGGGATGTGGAAGGAAACAAATACCTTGACTTTCTCGCAGCATACTCAGCGGTAAACCAGGGGCATTGTCATCCGAAAATCAAGCAAACCATGATTGAACAGCTTCAGAAGCTTACCCTGACCTCACGCGCATTTCGAAATGATCAGCTCGGTCTCCTCTATAAAGAACTCTGCGAGCTGACTAGATCCCACAAGGTTCTACCAATGAACAGTGGGGCCGAAGCGGTGGAGACCGTGATCAAGGCTGTGCGAAAGTGGGGTTATAAGATTAAGGGTGTCCCAGAAGACCAGGCCGAGATTATTGTTTGCGAGAACAACTTCCATGGCAGGACCATAGCAATTATCGGTTTTAGTAGCGAAGAGCAGTATCGGGAAGGATTTGGTCCCTTCGCACCCGGCTTCAAAATTATCCCTTATGGAGATGTTTCAGCCCTTGACCAGGCCATCACAGCAAATACGGTGGGTTTCCTGCTGGAGCCCATCCAGGGGGAGGCAGGAATTATTATTCCACCTCAGGGCTACCTCAAGAAAGCTAGGTCTATATGTAATGAGCGTAACATCGTCCTTATCCTGGACGAGATCCAGACCGGATTGGGTCGGACGGGCAAGCTCCTGGCCGAGGAGCATGACAATATCGAGTCTGATGTGACGGTTATCGGTAAAGCCCTCTCCGGTGGTTTCTATCCCATCTCGGCGGTTTTGTCCAACAGTGAAGTTCTGGGCGTATTCATGCCCGGCGACCACGGCAGCACTTTTGGCGGCAATCCTTTGGCTTGCGCGGTGGCACGCACTGCCCTGCAAGTGCTGATCGAAGAAGAAATGATAGAGAATGCGGCAGTCATGGGTGATTATTTCCAGTCTCAGCTAAAAAGCATCAAGAGCGACCATATCAAGGAAGTTCGAGGGAAAGGGTTGATGATAGGGGTTGAGTTGTTTCCCGAGGCGGGTGGCGCCCGACGTTTCTGTGAAAAGCTCTTGAATGGGGGGTTACTCTGCAAGGAAACCCACGAGCACATTATCAGGTTCGCGCCGCCCCTGATAATCACCAGGGAGCAGATAGACTGGGCCATGGAGAGAATTGCGCCGGTGCTGAGCGGGAGTTAGTCGGTACTGGGGGAGTTGGGATGGTTGAAAAAGTTGTCATCATGGGCGCTGCAGGTCGGGACTTTCACAATTTCAATATCTATTTCAAGGACAACCCTCGATATCAGGTCGTCGGCTTTACAGCCACTCAGATTCCGGACATCGAGGGGCGATTGTACCCAGCTGAGCTCGCCGGCAGCCTATACCCTGGGGGCATCAAGATCTATCATGAAGATCAGCTTGTCGAACTCATCAAGGAAAACAAGGTGGATCTGGTGGCCTTCTCCTACAGTGACGTGCCCCATACGGAAGTCATGCATAAGGCTTCCATCGCCATGGCTGAGGGTGCGGATTTCATTTTGATCGGTGCAACCTACACCATGCTTAGATCTCTGAAACCCGTTGTCGCTGTATGTGCGGTTCGAACAGGGTGTGGAAAATCGCAAACCACTCGAAAAATCTGCGGATTCCTGCGAGTTATGGGCAAGAGGGTCGTGGCGGTCAGGCATCCCATGCCATACGGCGACCTGACCAAACAAGTGGTCCAGCGCTTCTCCTCCTACGAAGACTTTGAGGAACATCATTGCACCATCGAGGAGCGCGAAGAATATGAGCCTCTGGTTGCGCAGGGCATAGTAGTCTACAGTGGGATCGATTATGGAAAAATACTGGAAGCGGCCCAAAGAGAAGCTGATGTAATCGTTTGGGATGGTGGTAATAATGATACCCCTTTTTACTATCCAGATATTCACATAGTCATCTTTGATCCCCACCGAGCCGGGCACGAAAGAATGTATTATCCTGGCGAAACCAACCTGCTGATGGCCGATATAGCGGTAATAAATAAGGTAGACAGCGCCTCACCCGAACAAATTGAAAAAGTTCGTCGGAACATTACCAAATACGCCCCCAAAGCAGAAATCGTACTTGCCGAATCTTCTGTCCTGGTGGAGCAGCCCGAGCAAATAAAGGGAAAGCGCGTCCTGGTAGTCGAGGATGGCCCTACACTTACCCACGGTGGAATGTCTTTTGGGGCTGGCACAATTGCTGCCAGGAGGTATGAGGCGGGCCTCATAGTTGATCCCAGGCCTTATGCTGTGGGAACAATCAAGGAAATCTACAAGCAATATCCTCATCTGAATGATGAGGTGCCGGCCATGGGTTACAGCCAGGAACAGATGCACGACCTTGAACTCACTATCAATAATGCTCAATGCGATCTGGTGGTTTTTGCCACTCCCATAGATCTCCCTAATTTGTTATCCATAAACAAGCCAACCCTTAGGGTGCGCTATGAATACAAGGATCATGGCAGCCCCACCTTGGAGGAGACCCTGATCGGCAGACTTCGACGGCTAAAGAAATGACGGCAATGGACAAACAAAAGACACAAACCCTGATGATCGCTCTAGGGGGTAACGCCCTTATTCGCAAAGGGCAGGTGGGTACCATCGAAGAGCAGTTTGAGAATCTCAGGGTGCCCATCAGGCAGATTGCCAGACTTTCCAAAAAATACAGGATAATAATCACCCATGGGAACGGACCCCAGGTAGGAAATCTCTTGCTGCAGCAGGAAAGTTGCTCTGAGGTCCCGCGTTTGCCTCTGGAGATTCTGGTGGCCCAAACCCAGGGCCAGATCGGCTACATGATTGAATCCAGCCTGGACTCTGCGCTCATGGAGTTGGGTGTTCTGACCAAACAACTCTTTGTAACTGTAATCAGCTATGTGGTCGTGGATGAGAAGGACCCTGCCTTCCAAAATCCCACGAAACCTATCGGGCCGGTTTTCAGCGAAGATCAGGTGAAAGGCCTACCCTATCCCAGCTTAGAGGTTCCAGGAGGTTTTCGTCGGGTGGTCGCCTCGCCAAAACCACTTACCGTTGTGGAAAAGAGGGAAATCAAACGGCTCATAGATGAGGATTTTGTCGTGATTTGTTGTGGAGGAGGAGGTATACCAGTCATTCGCGAAGGCAGGGCTTTTCATGGCGTTGACGCGGTCATTGACAAAGATCTGGCCAGTGCCAAGCTGGCCGAATTGGTGGGGGTGAATATATTTCTAATTGCTACCGATGTTGAAGGTGTTGCTTTGAATTACGGCGAGCAGAATCAGAGATTTCTTCGAGCCATGACCCTGACCGAGGCCGCCCAATACCTGGCGGATGGCCATTTTCCCCCTGGATCCATGGCACCCAAGATCGAGGCGGCTGTAGAATTTATTAAGAAACGTGGCGAGAAGGCTGTGATTACTTCCATCGAAATGATCGAATCGGCGGTGGAAGGAACTGCCGGTACTGAGATAGTAGCTAATTTCAAGAGCTAGTGCTTCGATCCGCAAATAAGATGTGTATTGTCAAATAGGTAATATCTACTGATTTCACTTACTCCATTCGGCCCGCCTTCGACATGAGCTCAGGCCGAATGTAGCTCATGGCCGAGGGCAGCACTAGTCCTGAGGGAATAAATTATACATACAATTTATGAATCGTAGGACTTGCCAAATCTCTTGACTTCCTCGGCTCTCTTTTTTATTATGCCAAAAATGTCATAAAGGAGCCCGCCACACAGTTTACAGCAAGTAAGCCAAACCCATAGATTTGCTTTCAAGAATCAAGTGTGTTCCTTGAATAGCCCACAATCTGCCCTGAGGAACTCATAATGGCTGTGCTCACGGATCGTTACCACCGTACCATTGATTACCTCCGGGTCTCTGTCACCGACCGCTGCAATCTTCGATGCATCTACTGCATGCCACTGGGCGGAGCAACCAAACTGAGACATGATGACATCCTGTCATATGAGGAGTTCCTTCGCCTTATCCAGGTGGCACTCGACATGGGCATTTCCAAAGTGCGACTCACCGGCGGAGAACCATTGGTGCGCAAAGGGATCACCGATTTCTGTCGGAGGCTGGCCGAGCTGCCCGGTTTGCGAAGCCTCAGCCTCACAACTAATGCCGTCCTCCTGGAAGAACTTGCCCAAGATCTGTACAATGCCGGCATCCGCCGAGTCAACATTAGCCTGGACACACTCCAGCATGAGAAATTTTTCAGGATCACGCACCGAGACGAGTTTCACAGGGTCTGGCGTGGTATTCAAGCAGCCGCTAACATCGGTTTCGACCCCATAAAAATTAACGTGGTGGCAATGCGGGGAATCAATGACGATGAAATTCTGGATTTGGCGCGCTTGACTCTTGACCGACCTTACCACATTCGCTTCATAGAGTTCATGACAATTAATAATGATAACAATTGGGTCCAAAAATACTACGTCAGCGCCGACGAAATCCTTGGCAAGCTTGGCAAACAGACAAAGTTGGAGCAGGTTAGCTCTGAGCACACTAATGGCCCTGCTCGACATTTTCGCTGGCCGGATGCGGCGGGAATGATCGGTATCATTAGCCCTGTTAGTCACCATTTTTGTCCGGCCTGCAATCGCTTACGATTGACTGCCGACGGCAAGCTGCGCAACTGCCTTTTCTCTGATGAAGAAGTGGACATTAAATCTTCCCTTCGTAAAGGTGCCACCGACTTTGAATTGTCGCAAATCCTTAGAGCCTCAGTTAATAACAAGCCAGAAAAACACGGTCTGCAGTCTGACTTTTTCCGCAAATGCCAAAATCGGCCCATGGTTGCCATTGGCGGTTAGGCCGTTGACTCAAACTTGTTTCCGTTCTAGAATCGCCCCGTGTCTTCCCATCATTCGATACCAAGCTCACCTGGAAACTGGTGATGACCAAGCTTATCCCTCTCGATCAAACGCTGCTCCAGGCGATTCTACAATCTATCCCCCATGGAATCGTGCTGTTTAACTCTGATTGGCAAATAGTTTTTGCCAACAGATTTGCCGAACGGCTGCTGGGATTCCAGCCGGACGAGTGGCGTAGCAGTCCTATCTCCTGCCTGTTTTTGGAGGAGGACTGTGAGATATTGCTGCCCAACATAGCTAAACTCACCCGAGAGAGAGGAAGGTTTGAGGGAGAGGTTCTTCTACGGTCTAGGAAGAAAAAGGAGTTTTTCGCATACTTCACCACTTCTCTTTACAGTGATGGAGAAAAAGAGACCATCATCTTTACCATCCAGGATATCGGCGCTCTAAAAGCTCTTGAGCGCGAGTCCATCGAGACTGACCGCATTCGGTCCATGGCTAAGGTCGTGGACCAGATGGCTCACCACATCCGCAACCCAATTGCCGCGATAGGTGGCTTTGCCGCTAGGTTGATCAGGAAGGATCTCGATAAGAGAGACAGGCAACTCTATCAAGAAATCATCTTCCAGGAGGCAAGTCGGCTGGACAACCTCTTGAAGAGTCTCGCTAACTTCACAACTCTACCGCTGCCAACCTTAGCGGAAGAGAACGCGGAGCGTCTATTGGATCGGGCTATGGCGAAGGTGCCGGAACAATTGCGAGCTGCAGCTTCGAAGTGGCATACTCCTCCTTCTGAAGAACTTCGGGAGTTGCGGGCGTTCATGGACTTGGAGTTCCTATCCCACTGTTTAGCTAATGTGTTAATCAATGCGCTGGAGGCGGGGGATCCAACGGTGGTGATTACCATTAAGGCAATCCTTGGCGATGGTCGCATCTATCTTAGCGTAGCTGACACTGGCAGTGGCATCGATCCAGAGAATTTGCAACTGGTTTTCGACCCACTTTTTACCACAAAAACACAACACGTGGGCCTTGGCCTTACAATAAGTCAGCGCATTATTCATGACCATGCTGGCAGCATCAGACTGGAGAGTAAGGTTGGACAGGGAACAACAGTTACATTGGACATACCCCGGGATAGGCGACGCTTGATTCGAGTCAGGCGACTCTAGATCAGCGGGCAGCGGGCAGCAAGCAGCTGGCAGAAGACTCTATTCCAGTGACCTTGTATCCTGCGCCCTGTACCTTTCCGGGATACTACTCACTCCTCACTGCTTGCTGCCTGCTGACCACTGCCTACTGTAAGATACTGCCTTAACCGTCTCAAACTCACCGGTCCAATGCCATCCACCATGCGCAGCTCTTCCAGGCGAGAGAAACCCTCCAAACGGTTTCGTCGATCTACTATGCGTGTCGCCAACGGCTCACTGATCCCGGGAACCAGGGCCAGTTCCACAGCAGAAGCTCCATTGACGTCCAAAGGGATACCCAGCACCAGGCGATTTGGCACAGACATCCATGCCAAGCGCGCGTGAGCAAAGGTTTTGCCGCTCGCCATTATACTTACATGTCTACCATGACCGACGGTTAATCTTGCCACCTGAGGCTCGAGCCTCAAACCAGGATACAATCCTCCGGCCCGAACCACCGCCTGACCCACCGTGACCGGCTCGCCAAATGAATAGGTCCCTGGAACGCGAACCTTACCGCTCACACGGACAATTGCGCCCATGGGGATAAA
>CAJIBP010000162.1_pt1 | contig 12890 bp, 12 predicted proteins | sample 9199361 | NCBI WGS metagenome assembly CAJIBP01 (sample SAMEA7708308, study PRJEB35096) | sediment metagenome | biome: marine neritic benthic zone biome [ENVO:01000025]; feature: sediment [ENVO:00002007]; material: shallow marine sediment [ENVO:03000034] sea grass bed [ENVO_01000059] ...
AAACTCAGAGCCGAAGATGAGCTTGATCATCTCTTCCAACAGAACGCCTATAGAAAAGGTGGCCAGCAAGGAAGCAAGCTCTGGGGCTTTGATTAACCTGCGCATGACCGTGTAGTAGAATATAAACCCTAAAGCCAATCCTATTATTAGGGCGAGAGGGATGGCAAATATCGGAATGATTCCAAGAGCGTTAAACAACCACAAGGTCACGAATGCCCCGACCATGATGAAGGCCCCATGCCCAACATTCACAACCTTGAGAACACCGAAAATCAGGCTGAGACCCATGGTCGCCATTCCGTAAATGGCACCCAGCACAAGGCCCTGGATCAAATTGCCGGCGAGCTGCTCAAATATCATCCTGTTTAACCCTCTACGATCGAGTTCGCCCTGTTTTACTCAGGCTGAATATGAAAATCTCCCCCTAAGTGGCAAGCCACCTAGCGAGGGAGATTTTCATCAGGTTTTCAGTTGCTAAAATGAGTTGAAGTGATCACCGCATGCCGCCTCACTCACTAATTATTTCGGCACTGCCACTTTGCCTTTTGCCTTTTCGGCAAAGGTGGGCATGGGGAAGGCAAGTCTGCCGGTCTGGGCTGAGGGAGGCCATATGATAATCCTCTTGCCCATTTGCCATTGGACGTCAACCATGGAATGCCCAACCTGAAGTCCGGTGTCATCGACATCCCAGCCCCCATAGAAGGACATGAACTTCAGATCTCCAAGGGCCTTCCTGACCTTGGTAGTGTCAACGCTGTTGGCCTGTTCTGCTGCCAAGACATAGGCCAGCACAGCCGCGCCAGCCTCAGCCGCGTGGTAATCCGGTATTACGTTTTTGCCCAAGGCCTTTTTGAACAGATCAACGAATTCATCTTGACTCGGACCAATCCAGCGCAGCCCAGCCTTTTTGGCCTCCGCCTCAGAGTATTTCACCCCATACTCCCAGTGAGAAGGCCCCATGACACCTTCCGCCATACTGGTCAAAGCCTCGTAGAAGGCGGGCAGGGTCGCAGCCGCTATGAGCGACAAGGCGTTCGCGTCTATGTCCAGATCCGCCATCTGCCGGTTGAAAAGCTGGCCGTCTTCAAAATGCCCCCCGCCGATAACGAAGTCCGGCTTTGAAGCCTTCAAGGCGGAAAGCAATGGGGTAAGGTCGGTGACACCTTTGGGGTAGGTGCGTGCAAATACGACCTTGAATCCCAGTTTTTTGGCACGGGTTTCTGCCCCTTCCATGACCATTTTGGCAAACTCGGAGTCCTCATAGGCCAAAGCGACTTTTTTGGCCTCGGGATGGAGTTGGTGAATCATATCGAGGGTTCCCTCGTGATATCTGCTTGCCGGACCAATGGTTTGCACAACGAACTTGAAGCCCTGCCGGAAAATCTTATTGTTTGCTCCGCCATGGTCCATGTAAAGCATTTTACGACTTTCGGCCACAGGAGCTCCGCGGAGCGTAAGTCCTGAACTATAAGGTGCCATCACTGCATTCACCTTGTCGGCTGTAATCAATCGTGCGATCAGGCTTGTGACAGCCTCTTTTTTTGACTCGGAATCATAATATACATATTCGAGGGGGACCTTCTTTCCCTCGACATTTATCCCGCCGTATACCTTGTTAACCCAGTCGACAATTCCCTTTATTCCCCCTAGGGCCTGTTCTCCTGCCTTGGCATATTTACCAGAGAGACAAGCAGGATGCCCAATAACGATCTTCTTTGGCGCTGCAAACGCATCTAGTGCAAAAAGAAGCATGAAAGCGGCCACCAAGCTCATCAACCCAACAAGATACCTGTTCTTCATGATTTATCCTCCTACCGGCTAGTCTGTGTGTGCAATCTTAACTGCATGTTCCTTTCACCCTTTACTAATATCCCAAACTTCTCCTGACTTCCACCCTCTTTTTTTGTGACATAGATCACTTCGGGTCTGCTCATGTTGGAAGTCCACGAATTTTGAGGGTTGCCCTGGATATGCTTCTTTTGAATAATTCGTTCTGAATTCTCAATAATAGATAATACTTGCCTTGTCAAGGACCAAAACCCTATCTCCGGCGTTGACCTTAGTTAGTTTCGGTTAGTTGACACCGCTGCAGCGAGCACGCAAACCGTAAACCTAGTTCACGGCCGGCCCAATGGAGTGATGGAGCGCATTTATCCTAAACACGCTCGTAGACAGGATGTTCTTTTAGTTTGAACAGCTTATCAGTCCGAGTCGGCAGCCGGTCTTTACGACCCACCACTAGAAGTCCACCTTGAACAAGTGACTCACAAAAGCTGCGGGTGATCTTCTCCTGAAGTTGCTCCGTAAAGTATGTATATACCAGGTTCCGACAGAAGATAAGGTGTTTCCCCGTGAAAGGAGGCTCCCAAATCAGGTTGTGTTCAACCCACTGAATCCGGGTGGGAAAATCTTGAGGCAGGGAAAACATCCCCTCCTCATTCGTACAGTAGTTCTGACGCAAATGGAGAGGCATCTCTCTGAAGCTGCTAGCAGGATAGCAACTCTGTTGTGCTCTTTTCAGGCAATGCTTGTCGCTATCGCTGGCTAACAATCGCAATTCACGATCTGAGTTGGAGAAGGCTTCCTCCCAGAGAATAAGCAGGCTGTAAGGCTCCTCGCCACTGGCACAGCCTGCCGACCAAATCCGCAGGGGTTCGCCGGCGTTTAGTCGATCCAGGACGGCTGGCAGCCAGGTCTTCTCCAGAGCATCAAAAAGGTAAGCATTACGCCAGAAGCGAGAGATTGTAACGGTTAATAGGCTGGTAAGTTGACGCTGCTCCTCCTCGTTATTGAGGAGATAAGCATGGTAATCGCCCAGGGAATGAAGACCCAACATCTGAAGTCGGGTGATGACACGTCTTCGGATGCTTTTACTCCTGAAGCGGCGCCAGCGCAACCCCAGGTGAGGTAGAGTGGTTCTTATGAACTCTTTGTACTCCATAGTAGTCTTTCTCTTCTCGTTTTGTTTAGTGTATCATAAGCAAATTGCAGACAATAGGATTCTGCTATTTGCTCTTTATTTGCGTGTTGAGGGACCGCCATGATTGAAACCTATAGCTTTGGCAGCATGAGGATCAAGGGGAAAAAATACCGCAATGATCTTAAGATCGTTGGCAATCAGATCATTGGAGACTGGTGGCGTAGGGAAGGGCACGCTCTTTATGCGGAGGACATTGACGACATTCTCTATTCTGCTGTAGAGATGTTTGTGGTGGGTACCGGCGCATATGGCAGTATGAGGGTCACCGAGGAGGCAGCGAAGGCAATTGAGGGACGTGGGATCAAGCTCGTGGCCGTGCCAACTAAAGAGGCGGTATCTATCTTTAACAATCTCCATACTGAGGGCAAGCGTGTTGCCGGTGCGTTTCATCTTACGTGCTGAAAAAGAGTCTCTCCGTCTTTGATTAGCGTAGGTCTTGTTTTCAGCCTAGTAAAATGGCAGGTATACGAGGTTTTGAGATTTTGCCAGCAGTGAAATGGACGTTTAGTGCAGTGGTTGCGACTAAGGCAAAACAGAATGTCTGAGATAACAAGTACCTCTGAACTGTTATTCCCCTTGAGATGAGGCCATGTTTGGCAGCCAGTCACTGCTGCCAATCCTGTCTCTCACTTTTTACCCCTTGTTGGACCTTTTAGAAAAGTTCTAAAGGATGTTTGTCTGGATAGAATATTGTCGAAAGCCAAGATGAGCCTCGAGTATTGACCCACGGTTGAATACGGAGATTGCCGGCGGATCGATCAGAGAAACCAATAATCGAAGACGGAGGAAGATTCGTGAGTAAAGGCTGGAAGTATATTCTCCCAGTGTTGGCAGGTATTGCGGTTTTGTTATCCTTGGTGGCCACCCCTGAATGTACAGCTGATACCATCAAGGTTGGCATTGTTTTACCACTTACAGGACCCAAGGCCAAATTTGCGGAAAACGAGGAACTATCGTTCGAAATGGCCTTGGAGGAGATCAACGGTGCTGGTGGGGTCAAGGGCAAGAAACTGGAGTTTCTGATCGAGGATGACACCGGTAAGCCAGAAGTCGGACGCTCGGTGGTGGAAAAGCTCATCACCAAGGATAAAGTGATCATGTTAGGCGGAGGCTACTCCAGTTCTGTGACCTATGCTGTGGCCGATGTAGCCCAGCAGAACCGTGTCCCCTTTCTGATCAATACAGGTTCAGCGGACAAGATAACAGAGCAAGGCTGGGATTACATCTTTCGCCTCAATCCGCCATTTAGTGAGTACGCCAGCGGTGTTGAGACTTTTCTGGCTGAGGTGGTAAAACCCAAGACCGCGGTTATCCTACGTGAAAACTCGCTGTTCGGCACCAAAGGTGCCAAGTCCTTCAACAAGAGCTGCGATAAACTTGGCATCAAGGTGCTCATGACAGAAGGGTACGAGCACGGTGGCATTGATTTCAAACCTGTCCTGATCAAGGTTAAGCAGATGAATCCCGATATCGTCTACATGATTTCTTACGTCATGGATGCTTCGCTACTGATGCGCCAGGCCCGGGAACTGAAGCTTACACCCAAACTGTTCATTGGCGGTGCCGCCGATTTTACTCTTCCCGAGTTTAGCCAGAATGCCGGCAAGACTTCAGAATACGTAGTCTTACCAACCTTGTGGCATCAGGTACTGCCACTGCCCGGCGCTATGGATTACTTCAACAGGTTTAAGGCGCGATACAACAAGGATACCGAGTATCATGGTGCTGAAGCCTACGCAGCCGCTTATGTGATTAAAGATGTGCTCGAGCGGGCCAAATCTTTCTCGCCAGATGATATCAAGCAGGCTTTGAGTGAGACCGACCTAAAAACGGTGTTTGGTCCGGTGAAATTCATCTCCTACGGCAAGAAGAAAAACCAAAACAAACTAACAACCTATGTAGTTCAGTGGCAAAATGGGGCTTTGAAGCTTATCTGGCCAAAGAATCTGGCCAATGCCGAACATGTCTTTCCGGTGGACTGGCTGAAGGTATGGGGCTACAAGTGAGTTTCTTTGAGGTAAAAGAGATCAGCAAAAGGTTCGGCGGGCTCATGGCAGTGAACGGTGTGAGCTTTGAGGTTGAACGCGGGGAAATATTTGGACTTATCGGTCCTAATGGCTCCGGCAAGACCACCATCTTTAATCTCATCAATCACTACTTTCCGTTGACTGCAGGCGACATCCTTCTCAAAGGCAAAAGCATCAAAGGGATGAAGACCCACCAGATCTGCCATTTGGGAATCGGTCGCACCTTTCAGGTGGTCAAACCGCTCAAGCGTATGAAAGTTCTGGAAAATGTGATGGCTTCTGCTTTATGCCGGGTTAATAGTCTGAAGGAAGCTGAAAGAATAGCTTTAGAAATGCTGGAGTTCTGCAACTTAAGCTCGGAAAAGGACAAATCTGCAGCGAGACTGTCAATTGCCGAGCGCAAGCGGCTGGAAATTACTCGCGCCCTTGCCACCAAACCTGAGTTGCTCCTCTTGGACGAGACAGCCGCTGGCTTGAATCCTACGGAACTTGATGAAGCCATAGAATTGATCCAGAGAATTCGCAATCGCGGCGTTACCATTATTATCGTCGAGCACATCATGAAGGTCATCATGACTATCTCTGATCGCATTCACGCGATCAACTACGGTCAGACCATTGCTGAAGGCACCCCCGAAGAAGTGGCGAGCAACAAAGAGGTTATCGAAGCCTACCTGGGAGAGGAATCCTATGCTTAAGGTGCAAAACATTGACGTGTTTTACGGTGATCTGCAGATACTTTGGGATGTCTCCTTCGAGGTCAACGAGGGTGAAATAGTCGCATTGGTTGGAGCCAACGGCTCCGGCAAGTCCACCACGCTCAAGACCATCTCGGGTCTGTTGAGGCCGGCCAAAGGTGCCATTGTATTTCAAGCTCAGCACTTGGACCAGATTCCCGCCAACAAGATCATCGCGCACGGCATTGCCCATGTGCCGGAGGGACGTCGTCTCTTCCCTGAAATGACGGTACGGGAGAATTTGATCATGGGCTCCCTAACTCCCCAGGCCAAGCGAAGGCGAGAGGAAACCATGGAGTGGATTTTTGGCCTTTTTCCCAGGCTACGCGAACGGCAAAAACAGACGGCCGGAACCCTTTCCGGCGGGGAGCAACAGATGCTCGCTGTGGGCCGCGGCCTAATGGCTCTGCCCAAGTTGATCATGTTTGACGAGCCGTCCTTGGGCTTGGCTCCCATTTTGGTGGCCGAGATCTTTGATATTATCGGGCGTATCAATCTACAAGGTGTAACTGTGCTCTTAACCGAGCAAAATACTAAACAAACCCTCGAGATCAGTGACCGCGCCTACGTTTTAGAAAATGGTCGAATCGTGTTAAGCGGCAGCGGACAGGAACTTCTAGACAATCAGCACGTCAAAGAAGCTTACCTCGGCATTTAGCCGCCGGCACTACGTCGTGAGCACGCGAAAACCAAGAAGAGTGTCCCAAAGGAGCAGGCATATTTCTTTGCGGTGGTGTTCTTAGTAATCTCCGACTTGTCCTGACTGGAGTCATGACAGAAGTTATATTTATTGAAGTAACTGCGAGCCGGATGGAGATGCGAGCGTGCGAGATAGCCGAGCGCACCTACGTTAAGGGTGATAGACTCCAGATTATCGCTGCCGACCAACAACAGGCGATTCGTCTAGACAGTCTTCTCTGGACCTTCAGGCCGGACAGCTTTGTTCCTCATGGTATATTTGAGGGTGAGAAGGATGAAATTGTGCCGCCTGTCCTAGTTTGTGCAAGACAAGAAAGGTTCCCCGGCTTTGACTCTCTCCTGATGCTTGACTACTGCCCTGTTGAAATCGTAGGGCAGTTTTCTAAGGCTATTCATCTGGTGGTTGTGGACAATCCGGAACGGTTGAAGGCTAGTCGTGACTATTGGACTCAACTAAGAGATGCAGGTTTCAGTTTGGGGCATCAGAAGCAATGATTATACCCGTGCTGCCCTGATTTGGTCGGTTGGGTCGGTCGAACAGACTAAATTGTCTAAACTAACTATTGCCGTAACCCAGAGGAAGCACCCGGTGTTTGCTACTTTAGGACGGTGGTGGAAAAGCCTCTCTGATAGCTGCAAATATCTTGGAGCAAGTCTGGCCATTGTCATGGTCAAACGCAAGCTAAGTCAGCGCCCGCATGACTGGAGCCTCTGGTTGACACTTGCTCGTCTTTATGAAATCGGCTACCAGTGGCCACAGGCCTTAGACGCCGTTAAGCGCGCCCGTAAGCTAAATCCTCAAAATAAGGTGATCGGTGAAGTGCTTGCTCGAGTTAAGAAAGCAGCCAAACAGGATTCAGGAAACAAAGTGAAGAGCGAAAGCTAGCCCGCAATCTTATCCGCAATCTCCTGCCGCACAGCTTCAAGCAGGAAGGGTATTGCCTCCTCAACTTGGGGCGACAGTTCCATTGACCATTCGATGCGAGCAGGTTCAATCCCGAAGACCACCACTTCAGGGGTATCGGTTCGATCTGCCAGGGCCAACACCCTGGAGAGATCGAAACCATGCAAGGAGGCTATACAGGGAGAAGTCTGACATTCTTCCAGTGGCACACGGTACAGGGTGCCAGGCTCACCCTCGGCCTGCATGGCATCCAACACGATGAGTCGGTCCGCCTCTTTCAGGGCCGGAAGGGCGTCAAGAACGGCAGTACCTATTTCCTGAACCTCTGCTCCAGGAAGGCAACAACCCATGAGGGCGCGGGCCGCATGGACACCGACGCCCTCATCGGCCAAAAGCAGATTGCCAAGACCAAGGACCAGAGTTTTAACCGGAGCCCCTGTCATACTCGTTGTCCTGCCCTGATGACTACCGGTTTTCCGTCGGGGCGCATTACGTGCACTGCACAGGACAGACAAGGGTCGAAGGAGTGGATCACCCGCAGGACTTCAACGGGGCGATCAGGATCCTCCACTTGTGTTCCCATAAGAGCCTTTTCCATGGGACCCTTCTTGCGGTTGCTATCTCGGGGAGAAGCGTTCCAGCAAGTGGGGGTGACAACCTGGTAATGAGAGATTTTTCCACCATCTATCTGGACCCAATGACCGAGGGCACCCCTTGGCGCCTCAGTGAGTCCCATGCCGCTGGCTGTACCAGGGGTGGCATTACTATCATAGACATCCCCTCCCAGGTTCAGCCGGTCCAACCAGTTATGCATGGCTCCGATGATTTTTGCGGTCTCATAAGCACGCGCCAGGTGACGGTCTATGACCGAGACTCCATCGCGATAGTCCCCATTCACCCACATTCTGGCCAGTGGTCCGACCTCGTAGGGTATGTCCCTGTAGCGGGGCGCCTTGAGCCATGAATATGCTTTTTCCTTAGGATAGAGGGGTGTCGTGGCTCCATCAGTCGGATTCAAATCGGTGGTGGATTCATCGTACCATGAGTAGGTGACTGATTCTGCGATAGACTTGGGCCAGACGTCTCTAACGTTGTTTGCTTCCCCGGCAAGGACACGGCCTCTTCTGAACAGCTTTCTGGATCCGGTGCCATCCAGGTCAAAAACCCCGAAGGCCAGCAGATTTCCAGGTTGTGTGCCTACCGACAGATAGTCGTCGTAGATACTGGCCAGGAGCTCAACATCCGGAATATAGGTGTCTTGGACAAAGTCATCAAGCCAGTTCAGGTGCTCGCGGAATTTGGCTATGCCATCCGCAGTGGGCACAGCGGTAAAACCTCCGGGGATGTAAGTGTGAGGTATTGGCATCTTGCCACCGAACACAGCTCCCATCTCATGAGCTCGGGTACGAGCCTCTATTGCAAGACCCAAATGAGAACCTATATCATCCAGACCGCCTCTCATGTCCACATTCCAGGCAGGCGTCCATGGTGCACTCTCGGGACCTTTGACATAATCGAACGCCGCCAGCAGATAGAAATGCAGGATGTGTGATTGGACGAAGTTTGAAGCAAGAACTAGGTTTCGAAGTCTCCTAGCGTCTCCTGGGGGTTTTGAACCAGCAGCCTCGTCTAGTGCCATGACCGAAGCCAGTCCATGGGAAACAGGACAAACACCGCAAATACGTGATGTGATGACAGGAGCATCCCAGGGGTCACGTCCCTCCAAAAGAGTCTCAAAGCCACGAAATAGCGTTCCTGTGCACCACGCATTGACAACTTTGTTCTGCCCTCCAACCTGGTCAATCTTCACCTTTACCTTCATATGTCCTTCGATCCGCGTAACCGGATCCATAATGGTTATTGTCGCCATTTAATCCTCCCAATATCGTCTTCGAGATTTGTCTCGTCTTAGCTTTAGACCCGGGGGTAACTCCCGCCAAATTCCTTTTAATAACTGCCTTAATGTTCGCGATCGTAAAACGGAAGGAAACTATCTGGGAAGCCGTTTTCTGTGCATCCGATGCAAATGGCATTGGCACCGATGCACCAGTTCGTACCATTATTCCAATTTCTCGTTGGGCAATCAGCCCTCGTCTTGGGCCCTTTACAGCCGAGTTCTTTCAGGCAGAGCCCATCGGTGCCAAAAGTATCAGCTTCCTCCTCTCCTTTTCGCGGACAACGGTCATGAACTCTGGGTTTATCACCGCCGAAAAGTTCAACAGGGCGGCCATCCTCGTCTAAACTGGGCGCGGCACCAGACAGCAGCTGGGCTACGGTCCAGACAATCCAATCTGGATGGGCAGGACACCCAGGAATATTGATGGTGTTTATGCCGGTGAGTGCTTTTACGCTTTGAATTCCGGTCGGATTGGGATCACCAGCAGGGATCCCCCCGAAGCTGGAACAGGTGCCCACGCACAATACCGCCAGGGCATTCGGAGCCAGTTCAGCCACCGCCTCCATGGCAGTGACTTCTTTGCCGTTCTCCCTCCAGAGCATGCAGGTGTGGCCATCGAAGGCTGTGGGAATACCTCCATCAATTGCCAGAACATAATCTCCACTGACTGCCTCCCGCAGGGTCTGGACAGCCAGATCTCCGGCGGCTCCCATCAGATTGGGATGAAAGGCGAGGTTGACGGTGTTGACCAAAAGGTCTGCCACATCAACTGGGGACTGGGTTCCGACTAAATTGGCCAGTGAGACTGTACATCCAGTGCAATTTGCACCATTGAGCCAGATGATCGGTGGGCCGTCACCAGCTGCAAAAGCCTTTTCCAATGCGCCAATTACACTGAGGTCCAGTCCCAAGGCTGCTGCCGCCCCAATACAGTACTTTAGAAACGCGCGTCTGCCTATTTGCATGTGGTTCTCCTTATATTCGTCTTGTATTGACTTCTTTCATCAAGCATGAGGAAAAAATTGGCTCGGGTTCAGAGCGCTGTTGTCGTGCAGCTCAAGTCCACCTCCTTGTTAAGGTTACTCTGGCGATTACCGTTCACATCCAAAACTAAACTGACTCCATTCGCTTACTCAATATAATGCGCTCTATTTGGTAAAAAAAAACGCTTCGGGTAGTGTGACCCACAATCCCGAGGCGATGGATTTCATCAAAAGATGGTGCGCCTGCCCTCCTGGCATTCAATCTTTATAGTCAAGCAAGCTTCTAAACGAAACTTTGTGCAATAGACGTGCCAGGACGGATCTCTACCTTTTGCGCGAAAAAGACTCGCATAATTCCCGTTGCTGAGATTGAATTTAAACGGCTATTATATTTGATTAAACTACCCATTGAATGCTGCAGTATTGCAGTGAGAAGTATGGATGTAGGATGGAATTTCCGCTGGTTAAACTTATGGTCGGGTACACTGAGTTAAGCAACAGTTCGTATACTATTGTTTACTGGAGTTAGGAAGCCTGGTCTTTTGGGCCAGGTCGGTCCGCATAGGGCATGGAGCATAGGGCATGGAGCATAGGGCATGGAGCATAGGGCATAGGGCATAGGGCATAGGGCATAGGGCATGGGGCAGTACGCTTCGCTGTCATCATGGTCATTAAGTCATTATGTCGTTAGGTAATACGATCACCAGATAAGAGCTACGCTCAGAACGGTGACCATTTAACTGAGTCGACCTAATGACCTATTGACAGCGTAGCGTAGTGACGGCGAAGCCTAATGACTCAAATGCCCTGAGCCGTTCCTTTAGGGGCATTTCAATGCCGTGTCCTTTGGGCTCGGATTCTTTACTGGTGGTCTGACGGTTGGTAGCATCCCCACACCATCTGGGGCGCTGGTCTAATTGTTGCATAATATCATTATACGGTTCCCGAATTAACACTAGGTTAACAGTTGTCAACTCAATAGATTAACACTTCTCGCCAAACATGATTGAGAGGCGGCGGGCATGGGGAAGTGATTAAAGGTGGCATTTCTGGATGGACACCAGTTAGAGGCCGGGGTGGTTTTTTCTTGAATTAATATCGACTGTTTGCTAGTTTGCCAGAGATATCATCCTTTTTGCCTAAAGGCTAATGACACGAGAATTGACAGCTTGAAAGAGTCTATGAGTGGATCTCGCCAGGAAATGAAGACATGTCTTATCAATGAGGTGTCGAAAAGCGTCAATCTTTCTCAGAAGAGAATAAGGGAATACGAAAAAGAGGGATTCATCAAGCCTCTCCGGGATCCAGCTACAAACAACAGACTGTATACAGATTTCGACATTCTGCAGATCAAACGCATCAACCAGCTCATCCACGAGGAGGGGTTCACCCTGGCTTGTCTCAGAAATCTACTGGTTCAGGCCCCCTGCTGGAACGTATTCGAGTGCAAAGATAAGCTGGACTGTCCCGCCTACAGAAACCCTCACACTCCCTGTTACGAAGTTAGAAAGACAGCGGACACTGCCTTCAATGGTGCGTGCGAACGGTGTGCTATCTTCATCAACCGGAACGTGCCCCGTATTAAGATCCTGGAGAAGTCCCAGCAATAACCTCTTGTGTTGCAGAGTCAAAGGTGGTGTAGACCCAATCCATGCATGGGGGAACTGTAGTACGCTCGGACAAACTTGACAACCATTCCCATTTATGCCAAGTTTCAAACCATTGATCATTGACCCGATTATTCTTCATCTTTTCAGCTGTTTGTTCGCAATCATCTAAGAACGCATCAAGAAACGAACTACCCCTGCTAGCCCAGGGCGGCACGACCTGAAGGAGAATGCAATACCGTCACACGCTTTCTGCACCGGGATGTCTATCTCATTGGCCAGAGCTCTTACAACCTAATCATTAGTCTTTCAGTAATAAGGTTGAGCTGGTGGTTTCTTTTCAATAGCCTTGTTCATTGCACAGCGTTTATCAATTCTCTGCTGCCGCCACATGGTCCGTTAGAGCCAAGTAGCTTTTCAAGAGGCGCCAGAATACTGCATCGGCATCCAGTTAGTAGGGACTGACTGCTGATTGGTTCGTTAGGATTTGTACATGTCTCGCCTGTCAAAAGCACTAATCGCGGGCTTGCTGATCGGCATACTAGGACTAATACTGGGCCTTACCCCGGTCGGGCTATATCTGGAAGAAACCATGGGACTGAGCTTATTGTTCAGATTGCGAGGAGAGAGAAAAGCCCCACCTCAAGTGGTTGTAGTTACAATGGACAGAGTCGCTGCCGAGAGTCTCAACGTACCGGCAGAGCCAGAGAAATGGCCGCGTTCTCTGCATGCCCGCCTGACAGAGACTCTGGCCAAAGAGGGCGCGGCAGTCATTGCTTTTGACATAATTTTCGAAGAGCCTCGTTCAGTGGAACATGACAACTCTTTCGCCAAAGCCGTCGGTGCTGCGGGGAACGTTGTCTTATGCGGCTATCTCAAGAAGGATACAATATCCCTGGGCGAAGATGGGAGGCCGCCTGCAGCAGAGATTAGTATTGAGAAACTGATCCCACCCATTGCCCCCCTGGCCGAATCTGCTGCTGCCGTATCAGTTTTTCCGTTGCCCAAAGTGCCTGTCCGGTTAAGCCAGTATTGGACGTTCAAGACAAGTGCAGG
>CAJIBP010000152.1_pt1 | contig 12778 bp, 13 predicted proteins | sample 9199361 | NCBI WGS metagenome assembly CAJIBP01 (sample SAMEA7708308, study PRJEB35096) | sediment metagenome | biome: marine neritic benthic zone biome [ENVO:01000025]; feature: sediment [ENVO:00002007]; material: shallow marine sediment [ENVO:03000034] sea grass bed [ENVO_01000059] ...
AATTTGACTCCTATTGACAGATACATTAGTTTCAAATGACTTTAGGCACCCAAAAAATAATATTGCGTCCCCTAATATACAGTTCGAACACCAATGTGCTTGCCAGAAAATATAGGGGCTGAAAAAGAAAAACGGAGCCGAGGCTCCGCAGTGTTCTTGGGCAATAAATAATAAGTTGGTTTTAACTTAACTGAAGTGTTTTAAACTTTATTTGGAGGGCATCTCTGGCATCTCTGGTGCCACGCGAGCGAGTTCTTCTATCACTGCTTCAATTTGCTTCTGGAGTGTCGCTGAGTCTGCATTTGTTTTTTGAATTGTGTCGGAAACGGCAGCAATTCCTCCAGGAGTCAAATCAATGCTAAGGAATCTCTCAACGTCTCTCAAGTCAGACATAAAGGTTCCGTATGCCGCTTCTGCCTGTTGCATTGAAGCATCGATTCTGCTGAAACTCCCTAGAAGATTGGTCTTGCGCGTCTCCATGCGTTGCCGGATGTCTTCGTTGGTAATGAGCGCTATTTCGTTATCCCACTCCAGGAAAAACTTATTCCCCTGCTCATTCACTTTCGTGACACTTTTGCGCGCCCTCCCAAATTGGGATTCCATGCTGTCTATCGCTTTTCCGAACTCTTTGAATTGTGTAGGCAGGTCAATGCCTTCTTGCTTACCAAACTCATTCAAAGCGGTTGTTGTGGCCTCAGTTTGACTCTTCGCTGCTAGGAGTTCAGTTTGGGCATCGTCCATGCGAGCAGCGGTTTTAGCTCCCTGCTTGAAGCCCGCTTTTGTCGTACATCCGACAAAGTAAGCCGTGAAAGCAATGACAACTAGTACAAGAAAAACCGTGAGACTTGACTTACTAGACATTTTATTTCCTCCTATTAGATGAATATAGTAGCGCGGCTGCCATGAGCAGTGCGATCTTTCCCATTTGAGCCCTCTTTCAACAGGTTCTCCATCGCTTATTCAGCCCGACTCGCAATATTGTAAAGATCATGCAGTTGGTAGGATAGCCTCAATCTCGGCTGCCAGATTTCGGTCGACTGCTGTTGAATACTCGCTTTCGGTAAGAAGAGGTATAGACAGAAGGGCCCTTGCGTGTCAAGCGCCATGTGTATTGAGGGGTCAAGTTTCCGTTAGACGCTTTCTCAGAGGCAGCAAAAGTCAACCAGACACTTGCCGTTTATTTGAATTGTCTTGTCCGCGCTTGCCTCGGGGGAAAGATATCGCCCTGGTGAAAAGAAAAGACACCACTCTTGCGGTCTTCATCATATAGTCGCAGAGCTTCCACTACCGCCGCGAAAGCCAGCTCAGACCACGGTATATCTTCTGGACGATAGAGCCTGACCTCCAAACTTTCACTTCCAGGCCCGTAAGTATTGTTCGATAGGCGTGCGAGGAAGATGAAATAGACCTGGTTGATATGGGGAAGGCTGAACATGGCATAGGGTCTCAAGTCTTCAACCTCGGCACCTGCTTCTTCAAGGGTCTCGCGCCTAGCCGCTTCTGAAACAGTCTCGCCGTTTTCCAAATAGCCTGCGGGAAAGGTCCATTTGCCAAGTCGAGGCTCTATAGCCCGGCGGCATAACAGAATTCTACCTTCCGACTCTGGTATGATGCCCGCGACCATCTTGGGGTTTTGATAATAGATGGCATTACAAGTATCGCACACAAATCGAGGGCGATCATCGTCGGGTGGTACTCGTAATCCCACTCTCGAGCCGCAGTTGCTGCAGTAGTTCATCCACGCGACCTCCTAAGCATATCTGGCGCTGCAAGTCCTGCTCAGTACCCAGCAATTGAGAATACCTACCGGCAGGGAAAAAATGGACGAAGTATTTCGAGGTTCTCACGACCAAGGTCTTCATCTGATCTTCGATGCGTTCCACATTCGATCTTTTTGGAGTGAGAATCTCTATAAGGTATGGACAGTCGAACATTTGGGTCTTCTCCTGTGATAGACAGGCAGAGTAGGTGTCCCTTTGCATACAAAGTCCAATTGATCACTCAGTAGTTAACGCTAGTGGCTTCGCTTCCCCCTGAGGGTTAGAAGATAAGACTACAAAGAAGAGATTTCAACACTTCGCAAGATCGTCTGAAAAATCCCACAACAATACCTAGGCAGGATGAGTTAGAATAACGTCCTCTATACGTATACGTGCGGAGTGCGAAAAGATGAGGTGGTTACAAACTACTCCCTTCAAGCGAATAATGCTCACCTTACCAGTGGTGGCCCTGGTTGATCTGCTGTTGATAATCATCTCCATTTTCAAGGGAAGACCCACGCTCTGGCAGATTATTACTGTGAATCTTTTGATCTTACCGATACTTACTCTGCGACATGGGCTCAGTTTCTTATGGAGACTTCGGTGCCCGCAGTGTAAAGCAGCATTTGGCGAAGATACCGGTGAAGATCGATCCGGCAACCCGATCTACAGATGCCCCAAATGTGGATCGGATTGGCTGCTCTAGGCAAATATGAATAGAAAATCAATAACCACCACCAAAAGGGGTGGCATGATGGTGACCCTAAAAGAGTCTTAAATAAAGACTCTCAGGTCTCTGTCTACCTGGTAAAGAGTTCGACAAGATAGGCATATGTACCCACAACTAGCTCAAAAAGGCCTCGCAGGGCGGGTCTCGAGTCGGCTGAGCTGTAAAGGGGGCAGTGAGCAAAAAATGCAATGGCTGCAAATCCAGCCCCTGTAACAAAGTCCCTCTTTGACCGACTAAGAAGACGGATAGGGTTTAAAGTTTTCGGCCCTGTCCAACTCTGAAACCTCCTATCACGGCCCCACCCTTCTTCTAATAGAATGAGGGTGGGGTTTTCTTTTGCTATCATCTCTCTCAGTGTCTCCCTCTGCTAGAAGTTCTTTGGCGAGGAACTCGTTGTCAGGGATCTTTATCTTGTGGCAAGTTATGTTCAAGTTAGAGTGTAAATTAAATCCTATAATTTTTCTTCGCCACTACATCGCATGATGGCTGTCCTTGTAAGCAATAAAAAGGTTATCTGTAACCAAAACTCTGTTTTGAGCGACTTAATAAACATAAGGGAAAAACCCCATATCATTCATGGTGTCTGAACCAAAAAGAGCAAGATATGAAGGCAAAGATCAAGAATCTGGCTATAGAGATTGCAGTCATCTTGGGTTTACTCGCAGCAACCATTGCTTTTGGAACCAACGGTCTACGTGCTGGAATCCCAACGTTGTTCTAGTTATTAAATGATGCCTCTCCACATTCCCCCCGATGCTGCCAAGCAACTGGGACAGATTAGCATATATCTCCGATCTGAGGAGTGCAACTCAGATAGGGGTTTGCGATTTTGCTTCAATGCTAAATAATAGCCTTCGCCATCGGTTTAGCAGGCGGGGTTTTCCCCGCTGGAATGATTCCTGAAGACCTCGAATCAACTATCTAGTTAGATGGGCAGGAGCAGGTTTTTGTAGGTAGATTCAGCCCTTGACTTCCCGTTGCGGCGTACGCGCAAACTCGTAAGTCCGAATACTCACCGCGATATTTCTGGGTAATAACAACTTTAAAGCCAAACCAGCTGCAGGTATACTAGTACTAATCTCGGGCATACCAGGTAGCAAAAGGCCGTTGGATGTACTGGGCGTAGTTTTTTGGCAGCACTAACCGATGATGCAGTGTGACGGGCGACCGGCTTCGTTGTCCGCTGGGAACTCAGTCTGTGTTAGCGCTTCGAACAACAAACAAGTGAATAAACAGAAAGGGGGAAACTACCATGCGTATCGCTATTGTCTCAGATACTCATTTCGGGGATCCCATGAGTACCTTGGTCGAGTTCGGCAAGAACGGAAAACCAGTTATAGGTCCCAAATACAAGGCATTTAAGCAGGCGGCGGGAAACGATAACGATTATCTCGTCCTTCTTGGCGACATACTGGATTTTTCCATAGCCAGTTATGAGGAGGTTTACGAATCTGCGAAGGTCTTTTTTCTTCAAATCCAAGAAGATCGAATCGCGAAAGAAATAATCTACGTTCCCGGCAACCACGATGCTGACTTATGGCATGTAGTCGAACACGAAGTCAATATCATCAATCAAATAGAAAATGGCCGACCGCCGAGACAATTTCGGATGTCATTACCTGGATTTATAGATGACCGAGTCGAAAGCCCTTATCGCGGTTTCACGCTTCCTGGAGTAAGTGCAAAAGCAAATGAGAACGGACCCAAGTATGCGGGATTGTTTTTGGATCACATCACAAAAGATGGAGGCGATTTGACTTCCTTCAACTTTGCTTACCCAAACATCTACATGGTAACAGACAATGAATCTGTTCTCATTACCCACGGCCAGTATTTGGAAAAATACTGGGCGTTGGCTAGCGAATGGGCAGTGAAAATAGCTCAAGAAGATCTCAGGATTGGTGGCGCTTTAGATCTGAAGGAAATGGTCGGGATTAATTTTCCTCTCTCTCAGTTGGCCTGCTCGGGCGTTGGCCAAGCTGGTCCACTAACAAGGGTTGTCCGCCTAGTGCAACGTGACGTTAAAGACGGCGAGCTTAAGAGAATAAACAAATATCTCAATCGGTTGGACGATGAAGTCGATAAGTTGACCCGTTACCCCTGGTACAAACAATATCTCGAATGGCTTACTGACACTGTTTCAAACACAGTGAAAAAGATGGTATTGGGCATGATCAGTGATTTCGAAGACACACGCTATAGCGAGGAATTCATCCATAAAAAGGAAGTACAACAACGGTTTATGGATTTCTATAGTGCAACTGCACTTGAAGTGAGCAGCCTAAACTCGAAATACGGATATGACATTCCAATGCCTTGGTACGTAATCTTCGGTCACACTCATCAACCTATCCCATGGGGACATGAAAACGCTCCAAAAGCTAGACCTTCACAGGAGACTGGAATGCGCCCTATTACTCTTTTTAACAGTGGAGGATGGCTAAATCGACTGAATGAAGATAAGGAAGTTGAGTTTTGTGGCGCTGAAGTATTTACCTATAGAACCGATGAGGGTTTTAACTCCGTGTCAATAGAGCACTAGGTGCGCTGCCAATTCAGGTTCCCGCACTAGACGCTTCTCAGCAGAGTTTGGTCAGAACAAGATACGTGCAACTCAAGTGCTTGTATGGTGACTGCAATAGGGGGAATTGGTGCGCAAAAACAACTTAACTCGGGAAAAAAGCACTTGTAGGACCAAAGGTCCCTTCTTGACTAAAAAAGTGGATAAAACAATAAAGATAGCCAACAAACGCGGAACCGGAATCCTGCTCTGCCTTATCCTGCTGGTTTCTGTTGCTGGAGAGGCCTCCTGTTCTCCGGCGCGGATCAGAAAGGGTTTGTTTCTCAGCGACATTACCCTGCCACCTGGGTTCACCATTGAAGTCTACGCTTCTGACGTTGAAAACGCCCGTTCTCTTGCTTTAGGGGAGAATGGTACTCTCTTTGTGGGGACCCGCTCAGCAGGCAGGGTCTACGCAGTTCTGGATCAAAACCGCGACAATAAGGCTGACAAAGTGATCATTTTGGCCAAGGGCCTCAATATGCCCAATGGAGTGGCTTTCAAAAGTGGGGCTCTCTACATTGCCGAAGTGGCCCGGGTGTCGAGGTACGACGATATCGAGTCCCGGCTGACCAATCCACCAAAACCCGTGATCGTCAGAGACGACTTCCCGAAGGATCGCCACCACGGCTGGAAGTTCATCCGCTTCGGGCCGGATGGCATGCTTTACGTGCCGGTGGGCGCACCGTGCAATGTCTGCAAAAGGGATGATGAGAGATATGCTTCAGTCATGCGGATGAATCCTGATGGTAGTGGACTAGAGGTTTTCGCTAATGGGGTACGCAATACGGTTGGTTTCGACTGGCATCCCAAGAGCGGCGAGTTCTGGTTCACTGACAATGGTCGCGATTGGCTGGGAGACGACCTACCCCCCGACGAATTGAATTATGCGCCGCGTAAAGGTATTCACTTTGGTTTTCCCTATTGCCACGGTGGAAACATTCCGGATCCAGAATTTGGCACAAAACGCGATTGCGAAAAGTTTGTGTCGCCAGCACAAGCTCTTGGGCCCCACGTTGCCGCCCTTGGCATGCGATTCTACAATGGAGATATGTTTCCGGAGCATTATCGCAACCAGATCTTCATTGCGGAACACGGTTCCTGGAATCGAACTTCGCCAATAGGATACCGTCTCACCCTAGTACGCCTACACGGCAACCGAGCAGCCAGTTATGAGGTTTTTGCTGAAGGCTGGCTCAACAGGGGCCGTGCCTGGGGGCGCCCAGTGGATGTACTGGTAATGCCTGACGGCGCCTTACTGGTCTCTGACGATCGGGCCGGAGTTATCTACCGGATTAGCTACAAGAAGTAGTAGATGCGCGGCCGGTGGCAGAAATCTCCATCGTCATTGCGCCCTGATGCCCTAGTCGGTTGACCGTGATTCAATAGCTTCAATCTAGTTGGCTTTCTTAATCGACCGAAGTTGACTATTAAGGCCGGCCCCACTGATACCTGACCAGGAGATTGACCCTGGAACGCCTATATCTGAGGTAGTAGTCCGCCGTAGGCGGATTATTGAAACATCCAGGCTATAGCAAGGAGAGTTCCCGATGAAAAAAAAGAGTATCAGTCCGCAGGTATTTGTTTTACCTATGGCCACAACCATTCTGGGCACACACCGTAAGGGTCGTCCTAACTTCATGGCTCTTGGCTGGCTGACAAGAGTCAACCACAAGCCACCAATGCTTGGCGTTGGCGTCAACAAGGGAAACCAGTCCCATGCGGCAATCCTTGAAACTGGCGAATTCAGCGTGAACTTCCCCTCTGCCCATATGCTGGAAGTCACGGATTACGTAGGGTTAGTTTCTGCGAAGCGTGCAGATAAATCAGGGCTTTTTAACATTTTCTATGGAGAACTGCAGGCCGCACCCATGATTCACGAATGCCCCCTGTCTATTGAATGCAACCTGTCACAGACGGTGCAATTGCCCACCAATTCTTTCTTCATTGGTGAAATAATAGGTGCCTATTCCGAAGAGCGGTTTCTCACTGACGGAGTCCCGGACATTGAGAAAATAAATCCTTTTTTGCTGACCATGCCTGACAACAGATACTGGTCCACGGGTGATTGCATTGGCCGCGCTTGGAGTGCTGGAAAGGCTATGCGCGACCGCCTGAAGCGGGATGAAACACGCTAACCATCATTCTGCCGAGCCGACAGCTATTGCTGTCCTTGATTCGATGATGGGGAGAGTGCAGAAGTCAAGATCTCAGTGATTTGAATCACGATCCCTGTTAAGCCTGTACAACCTTACTCATTGATTCTCCAACTAGCGGAGTCTTGGCGTCTCTCGTGGATAGCCACACTCAAGCCGAATATTTCATGAATTCCGCCTACGGCGGACTGCGATCACAGATTCGGCCATCCTTCCTGGAGTACCCTATTTCACGGCTTCCTGAATTCGTGTCCAGCTCATATTTACCCATTTCTGGTACGGCAAATAATGGGTAAAAAGTGGTATTTGTATACTTTTAGAAAGGATTTGTTCTGAGAAGTCAGTTTTAATCAGTGAAGGGGAAAACCCCAGGAGTTAATCCCGAGGTCGCATGATCGATCCGTTTTCCGATGTCATTTCATATGACATCAACTACTTGTTTTGGCCTGACTTTACGTCCCCCGTGTCCTGCCACTCATAAGTATTTCTCGATCTTAATGACCACCAGAGTAATGTCGTCTTCCGGTTTAAGCCCTGAAGTAAATTGGTGTATATCGCCGTACACGGCATTGAGAATATCGCTCGCTCTGCCAACTGCATGCTGTCGTATGGTGTTGCGGAACCGACCTTTGCCGTACATTTCTCCATCGTTGTTAAAGGCTTCCCATATTCCGTCCGTACCGATGGCTATGATTTGGCCCTCGGTAAGCCTTGCCCTCAGGTTCTCTTCGTAGACGAATTTTCCGTCGACACCCAGTGCCAATCCAGTTCCTTTCAATTCCTCGAACTCATCTCGGACTGGATCGTAGATAATAGCTGGATCGTGACCGGCGCGCACCCATTGAAGATGTTTGTTTTCATGATCTATACTCATGTAGTAAAGAGTCATGAATCTTCCTGTATCGAGAGTATCCAATGTCAAATGGTGGTTCATTTCGGTAACAATCTGCGAAATGCTTCCGGGTTGAGTAGCGCGCATGCGCAAAAAGGCACGGGCTGAAGTCATGAGGAGGGCTGCGTCAACACCGTGGCCAGTGATGTCGCCAACCACCACGTCAAAAGGCCTCCTGGAATACTCTTCTCCGTAGAGATAATCGAAGTAGTCTCCTCCGATCTCCTCACAGGGGACACTCATTCCTGCAATGTCAAGGCCTTCAATACGAATATTCTTCTGGGGCAAAAGGCTTTTCTGTACCTCAGCGGCAAGCTCCAAAGATTTTTTATGCTCGGTCATGTCCGCAACAAAAGCCATGTTTCCGATTACTACTCCCTGATCGTCACGAAGTGTACTTCCGTGTACCAAAATCGGTACGTGTCGACCGTCTTTCGCAACCACCGCTCCCTCAAACTTCCTGTAATCTCTTGATAGCAATTCCTCTCTTTTGAGTTGCAGAAATTGTTTGTACTCATCCGTGGCGAGATCAAAAACCGTCTTGCCGATTAGGTACTCACGGCTGTAGCCAATCATTTTGCAGTAAGAGTCATTAACATCGGTAATTAGTAAGTTCTCATCCATTAACAAAAAGCCTTCCCCAGCAGTTTCCACAATCCGGCGGTACTTCTCTTCACTTTTACGCAATTGATCCTCAGAAGACTTTCGCTCAGTAATATCCACGAGGATTCCTTGATAGTGCGTTTTGCTGCCGTTGGCATCCCTAACAACTGATGTCTGGTCCTCTATCCAAAGGACTTGACCACTTTTAGTTAGAATGCGATAGATCTGTGTGTATTCTTCAACATCTTTCTCCGCATAATCTTGTATTTCTAGTCTAAGACGAACCAAATCATCCGGGTGCACTATATCCTTAAAACCCACAGTTCCATCTATAAGCTCATCGGCGGTATATCCAAATCGGCTGATATTTCGGGAAACATAAACCAAGTCGCGTTTATCTCCTGCTAGCCGTCGAAAAAGGATAACAGGACTTCTGTCTATGATGACATTTGCCAGGCGAAGCATTTCTTCGGTTCGATCACGCTCAGAGCATTTTTGCGCATATTCTCCGCACTGTTTTTCAAACTTCCTTTCGAGCTCCCCGTATAAATTCTCAATCTTCTCTAAACGGCTTCGCAAACCTTCGGCTTCAGCTGCTTTCTGCCGCAATGAGTTCACTTCTCGGAGGAGTTCTTCTCTTGATTTGGTATCATCTGATGTCATGGCAAATTTCCTATTGAAGTTCACTGGAAGTTCCCCAATGAACACTTTGTAGACATTATTTGCTGATGAGATATAGCATATTCTTTTTAACCAAGAGGCAGCAGGTTTGCAAGAGGGTATCTACTTTCCCTTAAAAGGAAAGGATAGAAAAAAAACCCCCACCCTCATTCCTCAAAACAAGGGTGGGGAGGGGGAGAAAGGAGGTTTTCGGTATGCAGATAGGGTCTAAAGGCTGAAACCCTATCCGATTTATTAGTCGGTAGAGCAAAAGTTTTATTACAATGTGCTTGCGGTCACAGACTATAGGCTCCTGAAACACCCAGCGGTGAGCGTTGCTGTCGAAGTTAGGCTAGCAGAAATAACTAGGAAATTAATAGGGGGCAGACAAGAGTTGCAGGAAACCTGGACCTAATTCGTTTCTAGCTTGTCCACTGTGGTTTTTTACAGTATAAAAAGGTGTCTCGTTCGCAAGTCGGCTAGGCTTATAAGGATTATTTCCTTCGCTAGTGTGGCAGCCTGGGGCTTGGAACAAAATTTCTTTTGAGGAGGTCTGCGCCGTGGCAGAAGGAACTGTTAAATGGTTTAGTGAACAAAAAGGGTATGGCTTCATTGAGCAGGATGACGGGGGGGATATATTTGTCCACCACTCAGCCATCAACATGTCAGGATTCAAAACTCTTGGTGAAGGAGACCGGGTGAGCTTTGACGTGGGACAGGGTACCAAGGGCCCTGCAGCCCAGAACGTCACAAAACTTTAGCAGCCAGTAACACACTTATCGCGGGCATCGCGTCTAACTAAGACAAGATGCCCGTTCTATCTTGGCAAGCCTCGTCCAGAAGTGGCCTGATTAGAAGGTGTTATGTAAGAGTGCGCACCTCCGGCAGGCCTCTTGACAACGTTGTCAAGAAATGTAATGGTAACATGGCGCTTTGTGCTGGTTTTGGTGCGTAACCCCGGAGCCTGTAAAGGGCTTTGGGGTTTTTATTTAAGGACTCAAGCATCTAGGTAAGGCGAAGCTCATTGCCGAAAGCAAACACCTTGAGGGTCATGAGGTTGAGGTGGATTTAGCCAACCGGCCACACTCAACCGTTCATTTTGACGGTATCGGCTAAATCGCTTGAAGGGAGGGCAGTGTAATGGCAAAACGCGGTCAACACAGCTTTGTGAAACGGCAAAAAGAGATCAAGCGCCAGCAAAAAGCCCTGGAAAAGATGGCGCGTAGACAGAACAAGAAAAAGGAGATTGAAGAAGATGGTGAGGAACAGACTGCAGAGCTCCCAGAGGAGCAATAGTAGGTCTGGTACTTGTATCTCTGCTTGACCGATTTGCACCGATCAGCGGGCCTTCACTTCTCCCGATTGGTCTGGCAAAGGGAGTTATAAAGTGAGGCGAGCGGTTCGCCCACAATCCTGTTTCTTTAGGAGGAGTAAGTATGGCACAGGCAAAAGCAGGCGATAAAGTAAAGGTTCACTATACAGGATCCTTGGAAGATGGCACTATTTTTGGCTCCTCACCTGAACAGGAGCCATTAGAGTTTACCATTGGACAGCAAGATCTACTTCCGAGTTTTGAAGACGAGGTAATCGGAATGAGCGAAGGAGATACAAAGACTGTTTCAATCCCTCCAGAAGGCGCTTTCGGCCACCGTAAGGAAGAACTGATTTTTGATGTAGAAAGATCAAAGATTCCAATAGATACTGATCTAAAGTTGGGGGGAATACTTCGAGTTGGCTCTGATGCAGGGAAGGACTTTGATGTTATCATAACAAATCTTGACGACAAAATCGTGACACTTGATGGAAATCATCCACTTGCCGGGAAAATACTCAATTTCAAGATTCAACTCGTTGAGATATTGCAGTTTTCTTAAATTTATACAATGATGATGACCTATATCTGTGATAATAACTTTCTCAGCCTTTAAATGTTCTTCTTGGACAAATAGTTAAAAAGGGTAGTGATCATTTTTGATTAGATTTAAGAAAATAATAATCGTGTGCGACTCTTCTCGTGTTTAATAATATTCATAAGAGATTTTGAGAGCTATCTCAATTATAAGCACACGGAGAACATTATTTTACAGAGAGAAATTAAGAAAAGTAGGAGATTATAATGCAAGGTAGCAAACTTTATGTAGGTAACTTAAGTTATTCTGTTGTTAATGACGAACTGGAAGTATTATTTTCAGATTATGGAGAAGTGAAGGAAGTCAAGATAATTGAAGGCAAAGGTTTTGGATTTGTTGAGATGTCTAATCAAGCAGAAGCTGAAAAAGCAAAAGAAGCTTTGAGTGGTTCCGACTACAAAGGACGCACCCTTAGAGTTGATGCAGCTCGTCCACCCAGAAGCAGACAAAAAAGAGGCTATCGAAGATATTAGAATAAGACAACTCCATATGTTGGGGGCACGCTTAAGAAGAGCTCCACATCTTCTCGTCAACGCCTGCCTGCATGCATGGGACGAATTCTAAGCCCATTTGCCCAAGAAGAACATAAATGATTATGTCAGACCCCATTTGTGGCAGCCCATGGCACCACATCTCTATCGGAGCTATAGCTAGTCCAAAGTTAGTGTGAAATCCAGAGCCTGATGTCAACAGCCTGGGACCGCTGCCATGACCAACAACAATGCCGCTATAACCTTCCTCAGTAAATACGGGCACAATTCCCTCGTCAACCTCGGCGCTGGTTGCATGTTAAACCGGATTGATAATCACCTTCGTCTGATGAAAGAATTGAATCTAACCTACTACGTAGGAATTGACTGTGCCCCATACATCAAACTGACATCTCCCGATATGTTCTTAGACCCTCAGGGTATGACAGAGTTGCTGACGGGCTACTACCAAGGCCAACCGCAGGAGTTCTGGGAGGCGGTTAGGATGTTTCCCGGGACTTGGGTGGAGGAACTGAAAGATATGCATTGCGCCGTGGTTATCTGTCAGAGAGTATATCCTGATTGTCGCTGGGAGGAGGTCATTTGGTCCATGACCCCAAAACTAGTGCTGCAAGAGGATCTTCACGGCTGTGAACGACAGCAGCTTCGGGGACGCGGATATGTGCGGACTTGGACCAAAATCCGTCGCTACGGCTTGCAGCCATTTCGGCCCTGGCCCCTGTTTCCTTGGGAGCGCAACTTGATCCTCTGGCGGCGTCGAGATTTTGGTGATGAGGAGGTGCGGAATAGCAGGTGGAGGTTGTTCTGGCGTCTGTGCGAGTGGTTTATAGGATGAATTGACGAAGCCTAAGTCGTCTAATCTGACACAAGTTCAGATTTCGCATACCAACCGATTCTCAACCGATCCTTGATGAGTAACTGCACACTGGTCCTGAATACACTGTCGATGACTACCTCTGCTGATTCGAAGACAGGCAAGGTATCGACGGAGATTTTTGCGCCCAAATTTCCATGAA
>CAJIBP010000218.1_pt1 | contig 12682 bp, 12 predicted proteins | sample 9199361 | NCBI WGS metagenome assembly CAJIBP01 (sample SAMEA7708308, study PRJEB35096) | sediment metagenome | biome: marine neritic benthic zone biome [ENVO:01000025]; feature: sediment [ENVO:00002007]; material: shallow marine sediment [ENVO:03000034] sea grass bed [ENVO_01000059] ...
ACTATGATCGGCCCCACGGGGAAGATCTGCCACTTCGCCAACAAGAGCGGCTTGGCCTCATCTTAGAAGCTCCCGATCGACCGCCCCTCTATATTTTTGCGGAGGTGGTGTGGTCCGATTTTCTGAGTTCTGATGAAAGGAACACGTTATTGGGAGCAGGGTTTCGCTTCATTGATATCTCTTCTGAAGATCGCCAGTTTCTCAGCAATTTTGTCGCGAAGTATTCTATTTAAAAGGCAATCCGTATGGCTAGCAAGGAAGAACTCATCGACTAAGAGACCGTCTCCAAAACAGCGGCAGCCTCAGCGCCTCATTTCACTGGTTATCGAGGCTTTTGGGGTTTTCTTTTCCCACCCTTGCATTGTTCAATATAGTGGGTTTCCTGATTGACAGGGCCAACCTCTCTTGCGCTGACGTGCTAAAACTCCAAGTTCCTCTTCAGTGTTCTATAAGGAATCCGCTCTCTTTCCAAGGACACATCCATTCATCTCAGAATGGTGGCCTTTAATATTTTGAAGATTCCTCAGTAGTAAATAAGACGAGCAACGGGCAGAGCATCACATTCAGTTGCTAACCTAGTGCACACGGCCTCGAGAGAGATCCTCTGTGGCACCTTACCTTGACGGCATTCTGAAACCAAAACTTAGATTGATTTGCAGCGCAGGTATCTTGCCATAGGGAGAAAGCGCTTACGAGATCACCATAAGTAATTGTTGCGATAAAGAAAGTGAGTTTTGCATCACGAGGTGAGAAAACTGCCTCCGGAAAGAATAGCAAAAACTTACCATCAACGCACTGAGGAATGGCTCCGAATCAGGGATCGGGAATTGCGCAGGTGGACAGAGGATTCGATTCGATAGCGTATACCACTGGTGGGCAGAAACGCGTGCCGAACGACTTCGTCATCCTCCATTCTCCATAATGACGTGGCACTTCTGTAGTTCTTTAATCTGCTTTTCAAGCAGCGATTTGAGCAGATCCCTTTGTCGTTTAAGCTCAGTCTGGGCACGGACGCGCACCTTTAATATTTCTGGACTCACAGGCTTACTCATGTAGTCTACAGCACCAAGTTCAAATCCTCTGATTACATCATCCTCTTCATCCTTCGCTGATAAGAAAATGACAGGAATGTCCTTCGTCCTCTCGTCAGCCTTTAGCTTCCTACAAACCTCGTATCCATCCATCCCTGGCATCTCGATATCCAACAGTACGAGCTCCGGTTGTAGACTTTCAACTGCAGAGACAGCTTGATCTCCATCTTCGGCCTCTTCCACCAAGAATCCTGCCTCCTCCAACGTCTCGCGGACCATGAGTCTCACGACTATGTCATCATCCACAACTAAGACCATTGGATTTCCCCACGTGACTATCTGTTACGACAATTGGACCCGCTAAAGTTCTCTCTTCATTCCACGTCGGCAAGTATTGTTCATACATCAGCTAAACATTTTGGTCCCTCATCAGCCCTAGTATGCAATATTAGAGCCAAGGTCGGCTCAATGATTTCACCGGAAGCAAGCTGTGCTTTTTTTGACTAATTCACGCCGGCTTCATCTATTTTGGTCCCCTTCATGCAAATCTTCCGAGCCTTTTTGTCTGAAGGTCAGTAACGATCTGGACCAACTCACCTTGCTCGCAAAGGTGGTAGTGGATGGGTTTCCCTTTTTGCCTGAAGATTAGTCTTGGTACTGGAGGGCCCTGCAAACCTAACTTCTCTGAAGAATCCTTGTTTGATCACTGCCGATCGTAACAGTTTCCATCAGAGAATAGACGGTGTTTGATCCCGAACCTCTGTTTGATGGCAGGTAACAGTTTTTCATCTATGCGTCCTCGACTGATTGTCGTCCCTGGATGTTCTGTGATGCTTAACGGCATCTATGTATGAGCATTTTGAAGGTACTTGTATGAACCTCAAACATAACTCCCTCACCGCCAACAAGGGACATCCTTCTTAGCTGCATTCCACCAGCGGATATTACCCAATGCTTCACTACCCCTCACCTATAACGACTAGCAATAGAATTTCACTGGGGAAAATTACTGTGGCGTTCAAATCTGTTGCGATAATAGACGGGACTGCACTTTTCCAAACTTTTGTGCTGAACTGTGAGGCGACTGGATAGCGAGGAAGGTATTTAGAGTAGGGCGTATCATCTCTGCATCCAAAACTATCATGTCAACGCAATATCCGGGTGACCAAAAGTGGTAACCCCAATAGGGCTTGTTCTTTAGATACGGGAACTGCTTGAATACCCTTATTGCAGTAGTTCCTGTAATGTACCCTTCAAATCCGATATTGACACTTTCGGAGGTACCATTGTTGTCAAATGTACATGATCACTCTGGACATTCAGCTCGATCACCTCGCAATCCAGATGACCGGAAAACACTTACATGCAGTTGTGAACTTCATGGCCAACCCTACCTTCCAGAATTCTGTACCGGTATTTCGGCACCCAACCAAGATGTTACTGACAATGCTATATGGCGTGTGATAACTTACGGAATCTGCTCACTTGCCTCTCCTTTCTCGACATTGCGAGAACAACTCGAGCCAAAGAGTAGCAAGTGGTCAGTCTCACGGCAAAGATTTGAGACTCTGACTACGCCCAAAGGACGTGGGTTTCTATTTCCAACCAAACTTTCACGGTGAAGGAGGTGCGTTCCTCCTTCTCATTATTATCTAAGGAACTCACGAAACTTCCCTACTTAAAGGATGTGTGGCGTATAGCCCGAGTCGAGAGGATAGGAAGTTGTTGGAGTGTAGGTAAGGTGTCGCGCCGAGTTGCAGCGATTTTCAATATTTGATAACAAGTAATCATTGTATTTGGTTGTTGTTGGCACAGAGAAAAGAGGAGGAACATTTTGGCTGAGAAAATTTTGGTGGTGGATGATGATGAGGTAATACAAGAGGTGTTATCTCAATTCCTAAAGAAAGAAGGCTTTGAAGTGATTCTAGCCTCAAGCGGAGAGGAGGCTCTAGAACTGGCAGATAGAGAGAATCCGCAGGTGATCCTGTTGGATATAGTGATGCCTGGAATGGGTGGGATACTAACCTGCAAAAAGCTAAAGTCGCAAAAGAGCACTCAGATTACCCCCATCATCGTAGTAAGTTCTCTCGAGGAGAGCTGGGAGCAAGCGATTGAGGCTGGAGCCGACGAATTTGTTCACAAACCGGTCAATTTTATGGAGCTTCGCATCCGAATAAGATCAATGCTACGTGTCGCTCATCTGACCGATGAACTGGAGAGAACTGTAGCTTATATGAGAGAAGTGGAACCTTTCGAAGACCGGTGATGCAAGGGAAGCAAAGTAGGCAGAGTAACTTTGGAACTGCTTCAGTTTTTGAGCGCTGTGATTGAGCAGCTCTGCCTTTTCATAGACTAACAATAAATTTCAGACAAGCCATCCGCTCACTTCATTCCCACAAGTCCCTTCGCCAACTCTTTTCCTGAAGGTCAATAGCAGAATGTCGGTGGATAAATCGGCATGGTTATTGCTGCTATGGTCAACAAAAAGACCACTGATAAACTAGGATTGAAGTTTTTATCATAGCCAGCACGGATATTTTGGTCTAGAGGATTGCAGGCACTGATCCGTACTAGTTGAGATGTTGACACAATATGAACTTCCGCTGACAGAATAGGCACTGCTAAGCGGCTTACGAATACGTGCTTTCTCAGATGGAGACCTATCTAATGATATCCACTTGCGTTAACTGCGGAAAGACAGTTGGTGCTGATGATTCAGCAGTGTTTTTTTGCAGCGAAGCTAAGATATATTTCGCCTGTGGCACAAGCTGCAAGGAAACGTGGCTATCCGGTGCTTCTTCAAACGACAAGAACTCAAGCAAAGCACAGCCTCACTCAACATAGTCTGGCTAAGTTTCAGGGGCCACCACCACACCTGCACATCCGTAGGTATTTACGGGCAACCTTTGATCTTACGTGTGATCTGAATTGGCCTGGAGTCTACTTGAATCCTGGGCTGGCAGCTGGAGTGCAGCAGTGAGAGCGCGACTCTATCGAGTATGAACGTCATCCTCTCATTCAAGGCTGCCAAAGGTATCGACCAGGGGGAGGACTACTCCTCCGACTAAGATCAATGGAGTATACATCATGAACAAGCGCCAAATGGGTGAAGCGCTGCTCAGGTATCACAATACTCTTACCGGGAAGCAGGCTAAGTTCTTGGTCGATACCTTCTTCGATACCATGGGTGAAGGATTAGCTGAGGGACACCGAATTGAGATTCGCGGATTTGGCAGTCTAAAGATAAAAGAGTATGAGCCCTACAAAGGGCGGAATCCAAAAACCGGCGACTCCATTCAGGTTCAGGGAAAAAGACTCCCTCACTTCAAAATGGGTGCTGAATTGAAACATCGGCTAAACAAGTAAGTTCACACCAGTCCTATCCTCCTCGTATCCCATGACCATCAGACGAGTCAAACTCCACAAGCCCGAAGTGCGAGGCGGATTTGCTGCTTGAGCCAACTGAGAGGATTTGTCCCGTTTGTGGGGATGAACTGCTAGAAGCAGTGAAGCGGTGACGAACACCGCATCTTGTGCCATAGCAAATTCAAGCTGGACTTTAGATATAGGGATGTGATGTAAAGTCTCCGGGCGATTTGGTGGGAGTTTAATTTCTCGATCTTACCTACACTTCACCCTTCCTTTTTCGCTTTTTGGTTCTTATCTACACAAACATATCTTCTGTGCAAAGAGCTCCAGGGTTGGGTTTCTCTCTATTTTTACAACTCGCGTGATCTGGTTCCATCAGACAACAGATAGCCTTGTGGCCAATCGAATTTTGGCTTTCTGGCCAAATATGGGCTCTTGCCTAACGGGTCAAAAAAACACCAATTCGGTTAACATCCTGAATCTCTAACATATTTTGCGTTAGTATCTTTTGGCATTAATATTGCGTCCATCTGCACCTGGAGGACCAGAATTGGAATTATATTCCTAGGTCTACCTGTTTGTAGAGAGTTAGCTTTGATGAATGGTCAATCTAATAAAGAGTGTGGGGATTGCTTTTGGTGGTATGAGGATTCCTCCATGTGCAGATGCTGCCCTTACAAATGCGAAATCAATCAGGATTCAGTGGGAAACGGGAGTTTGTTAAATGACGATTTACAGCAATGATTGACGCTACAGCTATGATCTTGGCTACTTTACTGATGGTGGTATTGAGAGACGAAGAGGTTCCTGGAAAAGGGGTTCTGGTAGAGAAAGACGCTCAGGTCTCAGTGATTCCAACTATGAAGGGTAAAGGTCTGTTCTGTTGCTGAGTTTATAGTCCTTTAGAGGGCAATTGTGACAACTGAGAAATTTCGAAACGCTCATGGCTTTGCACTCATTGAGCTTCTTGTTGCGATAGGGATAATGGCAATACTGACTGCAATAGCGATCCCCGTTTATTCAAACTACAACGAACAGGCCAAGGTCGTACGTGCAATTGCTGAAATCAGCACACTGCAGAAAGAGATAGCTATCTTCCAGTTAGAGTGGGACAGATTGCCTAACAGCCTAAATGAAATAGGAAGGCAAAGTCATCTAGATCCCTGGAAAAATCCCTACCAGTACCTGAATTTCGCTAATGTCAAAGGAAAGGGGAATCTGAGAAAGGACAGATTTTTGGTTCCGCTCAATTCGGCCTATGACCTCTACAGCATGGGAAAAGACGGTCAGAGTAAACCTCCACTTACAGCCAATGCCAGCCGTGATGACATCATTCGGGCCGATGACGGCGGCTACATTGGCTTGGCCCTTAAGTACTAGTGAGGCTTGAAAAGATGAGAATTGAAACCGGATTCTTCAAAAGCAAGGTAGCACGCCGCATCTTTATCCTTTTTGTCATCTGCGCTCTGGTCCCTATATCAGCAGCTGCTGGTCTGTCGTTCAGGCAGGTAACAGATCAACTCAGAGAGCAAAGCCGGACCCGACTCTACAAGGCCTGCAAGGCTGTTGGAATGGAAATATATGAGCGGCTGTTGTTCTTGGAAATCGAAATGAAAATGATTGGGTCTTTGTATAGAGCCGAATCCGACACTTTCAATGAAATATCGACCGAGATATTTGGTGACCGGTTGGAACGAAGATTCAATGGCGTATCCTTGTTTAGGGATAATGAAAGGCATATCCCTCTGTTCGGAGGTTCGGGGAGTCTTCCCTCACTCACTGAGTCGGAAATGGATCACATCGATTCCGGCAAAACTCTTCTCATAACTCAGCACGTTCCTGGTAATCAGCCTCGAATAGTAATGATTAGAGCCCTGGACTCAAGACAACCAAAGGGCGGAATCCTGCTTGCAGAGATCAGACCTCATTACCTGTGGGGTGTGGGTGAGCACGGTGAAAACACTTTTCCGCCAATGACCGAAATGGTCATCTTGGATCAGTCAAACAGACCTCTGTTTTCTTCGATCCGGAACCTGTCAGCCTCTTTTGAGCAGTTTCTAAATGGAATGCCTCTCAACCGCACTGGATTCTTTGATTGGAAGTATGAGAACAGCAAATATGTGGCGATGTATCGGTCAGTTTATCTAAAACCTGCCTTCTATACACCTATGTGGACAGTAATACTTAACGAATCCGAAGATGATATATTTGCCGCGATGACCTACTTCAAGAGGACCTTCCCCTATATTATCCTTCTCACTTTTGGTGTCGTCTTGCTCGCAAGTCTTACCCAAATCAGGAGGATCCTCGTTCCAATCGAGACTCTACGAAAGGGAACTGTCAAAATCGCTAACGGGGACTTTGACAATGAGATAGAAATAGAAAGCGGAGACGAATTTGAAGTCTTGGGGGAGTCCTTCAATGAAATGAGTAAAAAGATCAAGGAAGGACAAGCACTTTTAGTGCAGTCAGCTAAAATGAGCACTATGGGCCAGATGGCCGCAGGGATCGTCCATGAAATAAACCAACCAATGACTGCCATTTATGCCAAAATTCAACTCGCCGTTATGGAAGAACAGCCTGGTGAACGAAAGGAAAGTTTGGAAACGATTCAAAGGGCAATTGAGAGACTGATAGCAGTAGTTTCCAAGTTCAGAACATTCTCTAGACGTTCAGATGAAACGATGTTCGAATTATCAGTTAACCATATTATCGATGGAACATATCAACTGATGGAGCATCAGATGCGGAAGAACGGAGTTCAATGCGTCACGGAGAAGGCAGAGGGTTTGCCCTTCATAGTCGGTGATGATAATGGCCTCCAACAGGTTTTCATCAACCTTCTGACGAACGCCATCGATGCCTTGGAGCAAGAGGAACACGAGAATTCTCATTTGACCCTTAGAACCTATTCAAGTAATGGCAAAGTGTGTGTAGATGTTGAGGATAACGGCCCGGGGATCCCGAAAGAAGTTCAGACTCGTATGTTCGATCCTTTTTTCACTACTAAAAGCGCAGAAAAAGGGACTGGGCTAGGTTTAGCCATCTCCCTGTCTATACTTCATAAACATGACGCTCAAATCGAAGTGGAGAGCGAGGAAGGGTCGGGAACACGCTTCACAATATCCTTTCCAATTTCATCAGGTGAATGATCTAATGATTTAAGACAATAGGAGAACCAGTATGGAGCGGAAAACAATAATTATGATTATTCTTGTTTTCTTCGTATTGCTCGGATGCCAAGCAAACGTAAACAGAGATGTCCCAGATGCTATCGTGGGAGTATGGGATACTTCGGACTCCAGATATGTAGATAGGTCTTTCGAAATAACGAAAAACTCAATCATATGTGAACAGGGGGGTGGCTACTTCGACTTCGTGTCATTCCCAATAAAAAAAAAAAAAAAAACTACTCGAAATGCAACCACTTTGTATACTGTGACTTACTTCAACTCTGAAGGCCTAAAATATGAGTTTTCCTTTTACTATACACTCGCTAATGGTGGCGTAATCAGGTTCAAAAACCAAAAGAATTTGGTGTGGAAAAAACGAGATCACCAGATGAAATACGGTATCTGACAGGGTCTCTCTGCGATCGAGAACTCGATTTGGATGGGGGGCAAGTCATTAGCCCCTTAACAGATGCTGCATTGCCTTAGAAGACAAAACAAGCAAGTTAGAGCTTCTCATGGAGAATCACATTCAGTTCTTAAGTGGGGAGACAGATGATCTCATGTAGTATTATGAATAACACTCTGGCAGCCAACACGAAAGTACACAGTCAGGCTGAATATTCAATTCTCTCAGTAGATGATGAAGAGCAGATTCGTGAATTGCTTTCAACTATCATAAGTCGCCTGGGACATCGCTGCGTCACTGCCGTTGATGGCTTGGATGCTCTTCAGAAACTTAAAGAGTACACGTTCGATCTAGTCATCACTGATATCAATATGCCACGCATGTGTGGGATCGAATTGATTAAGCGGATTGTGTCGGATTTCAACGGCGTTGATGTCATTGCTATTAGCGGTCATTTGGACAGATATAGGTACGCTGACATTGTGGCAATCGGTGCGTCTGACTTAATCTCTAAGCCATTTAGTGTGGATGAGCTTGGGGCGAAAATCAGCCGGATTATCCATGGAAGGGGCATCCAGAAATAGCTTTCTCTATGAACTTCCCGCCCTTTTGCTATCAGTGAGTAGAAATCCGACCCCAGAGGGGCCGGCTTTGATTTAGCCCCTGGAAGGGGATGAAATTACCAACACACCTTGTCTTTCGTAGGGCCGGTTTTCCCGCGGGACAAAAAAGCAGCGTCCTTGTTGGGCAGTCTTGATGCCGGGCACAGAGACCCGCCCTAAGGTCTGAATTGCCAGATGCATCACCATCTTCTGATGGATCATATTGTATATAACGTCAAATCGTTTAGATGGCAGAGCCACTGAACTCTGACCTTGCCCAGAGGGCAAGGATTTCTCTGCTGGATTAAACATATCTCTCCGAAATTACGAGCCTAAGTATTTAGCACTTCATGTGGTGTCATGCTAGTATGGCTCGTCAGTTGCATTCTCTGCTATCTATCTTCAGTCCAGAGCATCCCTGAATAGTCAAGATTTCCTTATCATACTGCGACTATTGCCAAATTTGCTATTGGCAAGATACAGCAAATCTCTCCTTTTGCACACCTACCACAAAATCTAGACGGCGGTTCCACTGTGTTTCCCATCTCAGGAAAGCAATAGGATATTCCATATCATCCATCAGTATTGGCAACGGTATTGACAAAGACACTAAAGATTCATTAAGGTCGGAGATCGCTTAAGCTTAGAGTTATAAATGCTGTGCCTGTATCGAAGAAAGGAGGAGCTTTGTTATCTGCAACTGAATTAAAAGAACAAGTTCTGGAGATGGGGGCGGACTTGATAGGTGTAGCAAGAGCCGATTCACCTCTGTTGCAAGAGCACGGCGAAGAGCCGGAGGGACTTTTGCCTGAGGCTCAGTCGCTAATTAGTATTGGTGTTGCCTTGAACCGAACTGCTGTATGTTCCGGCAACCTTCTTTTGAACCGCTATGATACGATGTGTGTGTATGAACGCATCAATCATATCTGCCTAGAGACGATCCGATTACTCTCCAGGGAGGGTGCCAAAGCTATCAGCGTGCCCCCTTATCTTCCGGTAAATATGGGAGCTGAGTCGAAAGGCATGAAGGGTGAGATCAATCACAAAACTGTTGCAGCAATTACAGGTCTGGGTGGCATTGGCTTAAGCCGGTTATTGGTTACTCCTGACTTTGGTCCCTTTGTCCGATTGGGGACTATTGTTACGGATGCATCTCTGAGTGCTGATAAACCCTTGGAAGAAAATCCTTGTGATAAGTGTGATTCATGCCGAATTGCCTGCCCTGCGGAAGCCATTCAGGAAGGGGGCACTTTTGATTATCGTGCTTGTGCTTCCAATGCGTTGCGTGGCGGTCTACCAGGGGCTATTGGCATTGCAAGGAAATTCATAGGAGCTGATGAAATTGAGATCAAAGGTGCAATTTATAGCTCTGATTTCTGGGACATTTGGCAATCAGCTGTCTCTGGAGCTTTTTACAGCTGTTCTGAATGTATGGGAGCCTGTCCTATCGGTTCAGATTAGTAAAAACAGTCGCGAAATAAATTGGGTAATCTCGGATCAAATTTCAACCGGAAACTCTACCATAAGCGCTAATATCTGAAGCCCTTTGATTGCTTCAGCCGGTCCAATTGAGATGGCTTTTGGCGAAGGAATAACCGATGATGATCGTGCTTCGGTTTCTTTTGTTTAGTTTGTCATTGCTGCTCCTCATACCTTCTCTCACCGTTGGGAATTCCCTGCCTCAGTCCATTGGTTCTTTCCGGCTTGTGCAACTTCAGGTCAGTGAGGAGGCGAGGCAGGAAATAGATAGGTTGCATGGAAAGCAACTCAACTTTCGTAAAGGATACGTAGGCACCTATAGTGGAGGAGGCAAGAGAGCAAAAGTGTGGGTCTCGGAGTACGATTCCAAGAGGGAAGCGTCAGAGGCAAATGACAGGATGGCTCAAAAAATACAGGCAATGAAGGACAGAGAATTCTGGCATTCCCGGGAGATCTCTATCAGCGGAACGCCGGTTAATTTTGTGGTAGGACAAGGCCAGGCCCACTATTTCTTTCAAAGAGGGATAAAAGTGATATGGCTGGCAGTAGACCCGTCTGAGGCAAGAAAGACCATTAGAGATCTCATCGAACAGATTCCTTAGTGCTAGATGTGTTAACCTTCCTGCTAAAGATTGCTGCTATTTATCCTGAGTCTAGAGCATCCGTGATTAGTTAAGACTCCTTATCATAGTGAAACTATTGCCAGATTTGCTGTGTTGGCAAGAGATCGTAACTTTCCCTGAATATCATTCTACTCCAGCATTTTGAAATTTGTTCCCCTGGTATTGACTTTATGCCAGCCGACAGTAAAATTTTGCGAGCAGGGCAGATTTCCATGGACGCCTATACCGAGTTGGCATTGTTTCGGATTTTCATTGGTGAAAATTAAAACATGAGGAGCACCCGCTTTATACCGTATTATTGCCCGGTTATTGCCGGTTTTCTGTTGTGCTATATTGTTGAATCACCTGTAAGTCTATCACCATCATCAATGAATTGGAGTGGTTATGTTTAAAGTTACACTAAAAGGTAAGAATCGGCTAGATATTGAACTGAGCGGAAAGCTGGACGCTGAAGAAATGAAAATTGCGCTGGATGAACTGGTCAGCAAGTCAGAGAATATTGAAAACGGGAGGATGCTCTATGATGTTATCGAATTCCACATTCCTTCACTGGGTGCCATTGTGATTGAATTATCCCGCCTTCCTTCGATGTTCGGTCTGATTAAAAAATTCGACCGTGCGGCGGTATTGACGGATAAGACCTGGCTGAAGAAAGTAAGTGAATTGGAGGGGGCCCTGTTTCCGGGTCTTGAAATAAAAGCCTTTGACAGGGACCAAAGGGCGGAAGCGGAAGCATGGTTGGCGAGCTGATGCGATATAATTTTTAGGGGCCCTTTGAAATTTTAATATCCATCAATGAGTGTATTCATTTTTCAGGTCTAACGGGGTCGGGTCTCCGTTTGACTCTTGGATGATCACCTTTGGACAAAAGACTCAACCTGACCCTTTCTCATTCTAATTTACATAGTGCTGGAACTGTCTGAACAGCTACTTGCGATAGCTGCTATCAAGTTTGAGTTTTTGAAAGCCGAAATTCTTAACATCTGCAAAACCAATGTTGTGATTCCTGCTGACGAATAGGACTTGACCGGGGCGATGGGCCCATGCCCTCACCCCGGCCATGATTCGGTTAGTGATACAGATTCTCAATCCACCTGATGGCCTCCGCATCGCTGACTTTTCCCAAGTACAGCTGAGTGGTCGATAAACTTGAATGGCGTAAAATGATCTTGCTTACGATCTCAATCGGCGTTCTGGCACGAGATGCATAAGTGGCACAATGCCTCCGCAGATCATGTGGCCTCAGCCGGATCCCGACCAATTCTCCTGACTTCTTGACCACCAGTCTTGCTGCAGCATAGGTTATCGGAAAGATTCTCTGTGCGGGCTTGATTTCCTTCTCCCTTACGTATTCGTTCAAGCGGTTGGCAATCTTGCGAGGAATGAAGACAACCTCTGCCTCTTTGCCGCTCTTCGGATCCCCAATGACGAGTTTTCGGCCTTGGATATCTCCGGGTGTCAGGTTAAGCACTTCACCGACTCTCATCCCCCCTCTTGCCATAAGCTCCAGCATGAGACGATTTCTCGGGTTGGTGGTTCTGAAGATGATCTCGTCGACAACTTCCTTTTCAACGGTCTCCCAGTGATTAACCTTTGCCCGCCTGAAGAGTTTCTTTATCATGGGTGTGTCGCAGGGATTCTGGAGGCTTTGATTGAGAGTTTCCCTGACGAAATTGAAAAAGGCTTTGACGTGTGAATAGCGGGTGTGTTTGGTGGTCTGTTTGGTGCCCTCGGTGATGGAAGTCAGAAAGGAGAGGACTTCTTCTGAAGACAGGGATTCTAATTCCCTGCCTCCGAACTCATCGCAGAACTTGGAGAGCGTGTCTCGGTATGCGTCGATGGTGTTTTTTTTGAATTCACTTTGTGGTATTCCAGGTAAAGACTGATGGTTTGCTCGACTTTCATAGCGCACCTCCTGTTAGTGGATGAAAAGGTTTTCGGCCATAGCGGCCGCTGGCGGGTGCCTCCTCGGCAACTGTATTTCAACGGCTGCAAGGTG
>CAJIBP010000134.1_pt1 | contig 12668 bp, 11 predicted proteins | sample 9199361 | NCBI WGS metagenome assembly CAJIBP01 (sample SAMEA7708308, study PRJEB35096) | sediment metagenome | biome: marine neritic benthic zone biome [ENVO:01000025]; feature: sediment [ENVO:00002007]; material: shallow marine sediment [ENVO:03000034] sea grass bed [ENVO_01000059] ...
GAAGATGCGCTTCCAATCGGGCGGACGATTGCGGATTGTAGATTGCAGATTTGAGATTGCAGAAGACTGGCTAAGGCAAAGCAGACCGTGAAAGTTGAAGCTACATTCTTGTTTGACACAATTCCCAGGATGCAATCTGAAATCTTTAGAATCTGAAATCTAAAATCCGCAACTGTCCCTAGTGTAGCAAGCCGTCATAGATATTCTTGAGTTTCCCTTGGCGATAAAGACTGCGAAATTCACCCAGCAATTTGTCGGTTGCCATTTCAATGTCTTCCAAGTCACGATTCCTTAACTGGGTCACATCAACCTGTTCTAGAGCCACCTCCAACCGTTGAAACTGATCTACTATCTCTGGCTGGATTGCATCCATTTGCAGTGCCTTGTGTACCTCTGCAATGGTGCTGCGGCAGTGATCAACACGGAGCTGAAGTTCTCGAATCTCCTTGCGTTTCTTCCATCGCTTCAATAACTTCACGCAACCACCTCTAAGCTAATTGATGGTCGCTAGATTATCAAAGAACGCCCAGTGCATCAATCGAATTCAGGTACACTTTATAAAAGCGCCTGTGGTCGGCCATGGCCCGCTCAAGGACAAGCTTCACTTTCTGGATATCTCCGGAGTTGATCACTGCATTGACGCTTTTGGCGAAGGCTATCAGGTTATCCAGTGTCTTTACTTGGCTGCTAATCAAGGTAACAAAAATACTCCTGCGGGTGGACATGGGCATAGGCTGCAGGTAACGCAGAACCGTGTTGTTCTCGGCGGTTTCCCCACAGAATTCTTCGTCGAGCATCACTAAATCATACTGGTTATAGCGTAGTTTACTGAGGGCTTCTTTTACAGAAGATGCTACACTGCTGTAATAATTCAGATCTTCCAGGGCTTCCTTCACGGCCTTGAGACGCTCTGGTTCGTCCACACACACCAATGCACTCCTGGCACCTTCCTCAAGGACTTCGAGGGGAGAGTCATAAGCGCTTGTCCCATCCAAATCCGCAACAATAGCGGTTGGAGCATCTGCAACTTCAGCAAGGGCAACATCAACGCCAACAGGTTCCTCTTTTTGACCATCTTGTTGTGGCTCCACGGTAATAGTGCGGTTGCATTTGCTGCAGGTTGCCCTGAACGAGCGGTCCTTACGGATCTTTTCGTCGGCCACATTGAAGACAGCCTGACAACTGTTGCATCGAATTTTCACAAGATATCCCCCATAAGAGCTGACTTATTTCGGAGGCTTACGTCCCCTCTCAAGCCCGGGCTCCGTAACCTCGGTCTATTTCAAGGCCTTCTATATCCGTTACTTTCTCACCCCGAGCAGACTTGATTCGGTCGATGCCTCGCCTCATAATAGCCTTCTTGGAAGAGTAGGCCATCGCTGTCTCTTGTGTTACCTGTCCATCTTGAAAAAGCTCCAAAACATAGTCGTCAAAGGTACACCATCCAAAGGCCCGATTGCTCTCAATGATGTCGTAGAAAGTCTTCCCATCACTCTCTCCTTCAAGGATGACTTCCCTAATTCGGAGGTCTTTGCCCATTATTTCAAAGGCCGCCACGCGTCCCCCATCTAGCTTGGGAAGCAGCCGTTGGCACACTATATAGCGGATGGAATCAGCCAGGCGGATTCTTATCTGCTTTTCTTCCTCTGTGTCGAACATGCCTAGAATGCGGTTTATGGTCTGGCCGGCGTCAACTGTGTGCAGGGTGGTGAGTACCAGATGACCCGTTTCCGCAGCGCTCAGTCCAATTTCCACAGTTTCGCGGTCACGCATTTCACCCACAAGGATTATCTTCGGGGCCTGGCGCATTGCAGCCCTCAGACCACTGGAAAACGCGTCAAAATCACTGCCCATCTCCCGCTGATTGAATGTTGCCCTGCGGTGATGGTGAAGAAATTCCACCGGATCTTCTAGGGTCACAATATGCACCGGTCGAAGATCGTTTACTTCATTGAGGATGGCAGCAAGTGAGGTGGATTTACCACTACCAGTTGCCCCGGTCACAAAAACCATGCCGTTTCTTTCTTCGGCCATATTCTTGAAGATCGCTGGCAATTTCAGATCGTCAATGCTAGGGATGCGGGTCTCCAATTTGCGCATGACTACCGAGTAGAACCCTCGCTGAGAGAAAACGTTAACTCGGAAACGGGCTTTCCCGGCCAGGTGATAAGACAAATCACAAGAGCCCTCGGTGAGCAGGGATTCTATATTTCGCCTATCTCCCGACAACAGATTTAAAGCAAATGTCTCGGTCTGAAAAGGAGTCAGGTTCTCTATTGCTACATCCATGGGAACCGGGATTAAATCCCCGTCAGATTCTACCTGGAAAGGGCGGTCTACCGTGACCACGAGATCCGAGACGTTTTCGTGAAAATCCAGCATCTTGCGTAGAAAATGATCTATTTCTCTCTTGCGCATGCTAGTTTCCTTCTCGAGTTAGGTCAGTGCAAGTCTTCACTGCCACCTATGTGGTGGCGGCGTAGCCATAGAGCCTACCCGTATTGTGAAAAGTCATTCTTCCCGTTGATAGTTCAAAATCAGCATATTGCTAGCCCATTCTTAGCCTTGACCTTAGTACTACACCTCAGTGAAATCCAAAGGCGCATTTCTCAAAAATGGCCTAAACTTGTCTTTATCCTCACACTTCATATAGGCCTCGTCCGCACTCACCCGGTTGGCCTTCAACTGCACCATTATGGCATCGTCCAGAGATTGCATACCGTATTTCTTACCGGTCTGGATGGCCGTTGGCACTTGATAGGTCTTGTTCTCGCGGACCAGAGCTCGAACTGCATGCGTAGCAATTAATATTTCCGGACAAACAATGCGTCCGGGTATATCGATCCTCTTCAGCAGGTTTTGTGCTACCACCGCCCGGATACCGTCCGCCAGGGTAGAGCGTATCTGGCCCTGTTGCTCAGCCGGGAAGACTTCAATAACCCGATCTACAGTCTTCGCCGCACTAGTGGTATGTAGGGTTGCAAACACCAGGTGGCCCGTGGCGGCAGCTTCAATGGCCAGGGATATGGTTTCCAAATCCCGCATCTCTCCAACCAGAATGATGTCCGGGTCTTCACGCAGAGCACCGCGTAGTGCTGCTGAGAATGATCTAGTATGGATACCAACCTCCCTCTGGTTAATAATGCAGTTTTTGCTTCTATGGACAAATTCTATGGGGTCCTCTATGGTGATTATGTGGTCCTTGCGGTTCTGGTTCGCCTCATCGATGATTGCAGCCAGAGAAGTGGATTTACCGCTACCGGTGGGACCAGTAACCAGCACCAGTCCCCTGGGCAACATGGCCAGTTTGCCTACCACCTGGGGGAGGCCCAGGTCCTCCACCGATTGAATCTCACTGGGGATCTCACGGAATACAGCGCCAATCCCATGATTCTGTTGAAAAAAATTTGAACGGTAGCGGGCCAGTCCTGGTATCTCGTAAGCGAAATCAACATCCCCCGTTTCTTCAAAGGTCTTGATCTTGTCTTCGGGTGTAATCTCGTAGAGCATGCCTTTCAGTTCATCGTTGTCCAGCACTCTAAACTTGACCCTCTCCATTTCGCCTCGAACTCTGAGACAGGGCTGCTGGCCAGCCACCAGGTGCAGATCGGATGCTTTTTGCTCATGCATCAGCTTGAAAAATGCATCAATACGAGCCATGACTCAACTCCGCTTTCTCGTGTGGACCCAGATAGGAAAGACTGATTGCATAGCGGTTCGCCACCCACTTCAGCTCACAGTGTGATACACACATTTTTGCAAGTAAGAGATCAAGAGAGTCATGCAAAAGGCGGGCCAGACGGGTCGGTCTGCTCAGCAACCCGTTTCCAACTTCGTCTCCTCTCGACCGGGTCAGCCGTCTCGCCGGCCAACAACCTGAGAAGTTGTTAAGGGGAGCCGGAGCGATGGAGGAGACAATCAACTCAACCTTGGTGACCCCTGGACCAATTTGCTTACCACGAATCTATATTAAAAGAAGCGGTCTCGTTCCAAGTTCCAGCTCACCCAGTCGTTTAAATCCTCCTGCAAGGTAAACGTTCTGGGCTTGGCAGCAATCCCATCCGGACTTACGGCGATTTGCTGCATCGCTTCCACAATGTGAACCCACTCCTCCACGGTGACCCGATGGGGTCCAGGGACCCTTTGAGGACTTGGAATCCTCTCTATCTGACCGCCCTCCTCTCGAGGACCAGGACTTCGGTGTGGTCCACTAACCGATACACGACCGCTGTAAACCTTTACAATGGTTGACTTGTCCGCGGCCACGTTCATGCGGAAGACAGTCCCGCGTACTCCCACAACAGCATTTTCTGTTTCCACCTGAACGGTCCTTTTGCTGCCGAAAATTTTCTGGATATTAGCCCAAGTCTTACCCAACGTCAGATAGAACCTTACGTTGCGCTTGGATTCGGCAGAATTATACTCAGCCCTGGATAGTCGAAACTCGCTTTCTTCGTCAAACCGGATTATGCTGTTATCAGGGAGTCGCAGTTCCAATCGCGCACCTTTCATGGTCACAACTCGCTCGCCAGCCTGTACAAAAGCACCGACCGTGAGGGCTGTCCACTCTTCTTCTGTCGGCCGCTGGTGCCGAACTTCACCCTGAATATAGGTCACCAGCGCTCGTTCACCTTCAATGGGAAAAAGAAAGGATTCTTGAGCCGAAACAGCACTGGTCAAACCTAGCAGCATTATCACGAAGAGAGTGAAAGATTTTGAGGTTTCCCTATGCCCCATGCCCTATACTCCATGTTCCATGCGCTGTGCGATCTGACCTGGCCCAAAGGATCCGACTTTGAGCTGCCCCGGAAAGAACGGTCCAAGGCACTTTCGAGTCATTTGCCTCTGGCGTCATTTCTTCACGCTCGCTCTGCTCCGCTCAGGCCCGCAAGCGGGTCCCTAGTTAGGGCTTAACGCCCATCATTCGGCCTGAAGGCCGTCATTAGGTCGTCACAAGTTATAAGGCACAAGGTACAAGGCAAAAGGCGTAAGGTACTGAAAGTAAAGTTAAATGACAAGGTATTGGTTTCCCTGAGCCTTGAGCCCTGAGCCTTATGCCTCAATTAATGACTTAATGACAGCGAAGTGTACTGACGGCGAAGCCGAATGACCTCACTCTTGCGCCTTAGGCCTTAAGCCCTTTGCCTGTTAGCCCGGCAAAGCCATTGAACTGTTACCTGGCTTAAAGGACCAGGGTTTCTGACTCCAGGAAAAAATCAGAATACCCTTAATTGCTCTTTTAGTTCCCTGATCGCCAGCAGGGCATCGGCACCTGACACTGTACCCATGGGGCGAAACTCGCCGGTGCGTACATCGACCACTGTCATGATGTTGCGACTGGTAACCACCATTACGGCGTTGAAATAAGGCAGATCGTTACGCAGATCAGGGAAAGGCGAGGTATTCCCAAAAAAACGGGTGGCCAGTTTGTCATCACGGGTAGCCTTGATCAAAATATCTTCCAACATCATGGCATATGAAGCACGGCTGATCTTTTCATCAGGTCTGAATGTATGGTTAGGGTAGGGCTCCAGACCGCGAACACCCATACGGATGACGGTATCGATGTCATGGCGCAGCACGTGCTCATCAATGTCTGTGGCGGCTGGTAACTTCACCACGGTTTCTGTCTCCATTTCCAGCCCAGATTTCGGTGCTTTGAACTTAGTGTCAAACGTCTTGACACTCAACCTCTCGTAAACTTCCTCCAGTTGGAGTTCCTGAATGAAGAGTGCCGCCACATCAGCCCGAGTGATGGCTTCCACCAAAGCGATCTTCTTTCCCACCGTGGTGCCGGGTGAAGCCCGCTGAATTTTCTGTACCAACTCCCAAGATCTGTTCGCCTCGGCCGTGTAGTCTTTATCTAGGTCTAGGACCATGCGATACATATCGGCGGCCTTTGAAAATTCAAATGCCTGCTTATACGCTTCACCCATGTAGAAGTAAGGAGCAGGTGCTTCCGGGTTATCCAGTACGGCATAATCGAAGTTATGTTTGGCATCATCCAACCAATCATCCGGCTTGGTCATGGTGTATACCCGGATATAACCGACCCGTGCGAAGACTTTCTGTTCTTTTCCTTTGGCGTATCTTTTTCCATTCTTCAGGCTGTCGAAAGATTCATCCAGGAAGCCTTCCTTTGCCTTCTCATCAGACGCCGCAACAGACCTGGCTGCGGAAATTAGACCCATTCCCGTATGAGCTGGGCCGTACTTCCTATCAAGTTCCAAAGCTAGTCTGAATTCTCTCTGGGCTTCATCCAGATTCCCTTTTTCGAAAGACTTCATGCCGTTAAAGACATGGTGATCAGGAGTGTCCATCACGCTCGCAGGGACCCGCTCCTTGGCGCAACCAACAAATAATGCCAGCGAAAAACCAAGAAGGGCAATCATTGTCCATGTTCTTGGATAGATAAGGTTCTTCATCGGCATATCCTCCCTGCAACCCATGTGGTGGTGAGCTGCTGCCAGTTTACCTCTCAATTAATACTCTTGCCTTAGCCAGACGAATGCGGGATTAGTATCCTTTTCGGCCTGCTCCTGTGCTCAATCCAGAACAACCATTACCCTGCACTTCTGCAGAAAGGTCAGGTTTTCAGCAGCACTCAACAATCTGGCGCCATCGCTATCAGAAATCACGAAATCGCATTTAGAGGGACCGCTCACTCGTGCGGCCTTGACCGTCAAAGGGTTGGCTGTCACCCTGCTATTTGTTTGAGCAGCAATCAAATCCTTGGCGTAGCCAACCATGCCCTGCTGCACTGCATATTCTCGATTCACCATGGCCGAGCCGTAGATCTCCTTTCCGCTTTCACTTTGAATCTTCGGGCTCATGGCCGGACGTGCTCCCAGACCGCGAGCATCTATCACTAACCCGGTGTAGATTTCAGAAGTCACGGTTTCAGGAACCTCAGGCACGGGTGACTGGGTCCCCACCGGTGGTCGGGGCAGGACCACGTTGGCGAACTCACCGGTAAGGCTCATCACCATTGTTACCTCCACGGAACCGTCACTCATATAAGCAGTATCGATGACTTGGGCATTTCGGACGACGCCCTGAACTGAGGTTCGCACCATGTCGCTTTTTACAATGAAATCCTTGACCAGGGTCAGAGAGTCAACCCGAACTCCCTGGGTGATCTCCAATAGATTACGGCGGGCGACTGTGATTGCTGCACGTCTGGCCATCGCCCTGGCCTGGGCCATGTTGGCCGGGTTAGCGGGTGGCGCACCAATTCCCTTCACCACCACCTTCTCGGTACTCCAGTTGATGCTGCCGTTGTCAAAGTACTGGACTACCTCAGCTTGAGCCCATATCATGGCGGGCACCATAAGAGTTACCGAGACCAACGCGATAATGGCGAACGCTGTAGTTCGTCTCATACTATCCTCCTCTATTCTCTTGCCCGGTTTGACCGACAGGGTTTAAACACTTTGGTACAGAAACAGGCAAAAGGCCCGGTAACCAGACCAGGCCCTTATTCCCGGCATCTTCTCCAAATACCGAATCTTGCGAGCAACCTTGCCCACAAACACCCCACAAGGCAGACAATTGATTGCCAGAGTCTCAGCTGAATCCTTCTGAACATCTGCCGGCTCGCCGCATAAAACACGACAGATGAAGTCTCAGTTATTGTCGACAACCAACTCTCTGCCTCGATATTCTGAAGATTTATACCTTCATACGCCCCAGTTTGTCAAACACGGGGCGGTTCAGGCGCGGCACGTCGCCGAGTCAAGTCTCCTCATCAGAATTTGTGGTTCTGATCGGCATAGATAGAGATTTGGAATCTACTCGGTTTGTTGCCTTTCTATTCCGATTTTGGGCGTTGACACTTCAGAAATCATCTTGCTATCATCCGTTAATTTCTTACAGGCAAACCCAAAGCTATGATGACTCACTTATTGTAAGGAAGCCATGCGCTCTTACCGTATATATGTGGTATTCGTCTCATTGCTAGGACTGTTCGTTCAGAACGTGAGCAGCACGAGCACTTCAATTGAGAGCGAAGGGGTAGCCGCCATCGTCAAGGGCAATCTGGACATCGCTCGAGATAATGCCATTGAGGATGGACTTCGTAAAGCCGTGGAGCAGGCTACGGGTAGTCTCGTAGAAAATCAGACTTTGGTGGACAACTACCAACTACTCTCGGACAAGATCTATTCTCGATCGAGGGGATATGTGCAATCATATGAGGTAATAGACGAAAAAGTCGACCAGGGGCTTTATCGAGTGACCATCCAGGCCAGCGTGGCCAACGGCGATCTAATCAACGATCTGCTGGCACTAAATCTGCTTATGCGTCAGGCTCGAAAGCCTCGAATAATGGTGCTGTTTGAAGATACGGAGGCTGAGGGGGTAAGAATTGGCAAGATGGCTGAAGATTCCATATCAAAGGCGCTTCTTACTCGTGGCTTTGAACTCGTGGATGCAGAGTTTGTCCGCCACAACCTAGACCACACCAAAATGATGGGCCTGCTGACAGGCGATGAGCGAATGGCGGCTGTAGTGGGCTCTAAGTACGGTGCAGAGATGCTATTACTGGGTAGTGCTCAGGCGGTGACAAGCCGGGTAGCCGTCGGTGACATCACGATTAACAGCAATCAGGTCGTGATTAGTGTAAGACTGCTCCGAGCCGATACCGGCGAGATCGAGGCATCCGAGACGCGTCGAGCTGTGAAGCCTCACGTGAACAGTCTCACCGGCATTCAAATGGCTACAGATGAGGCGAGTGAAACTCTGGTTAGCGATCTGGTGGAAAGAATCGTCAAGATCTTCCGAGAACAAATCTACAATGTAGCCAGTGTGAAGCTCATAATCCTTGGCCTGCAAGACTATGGGCAGCTTCAGGAGGTCATTCGACTCATTTCAAATAACGTCCGGGGAGTTCAGGAGGTCTATCAAAGAAATTACGCCATGGGTAAGGCCGAGTTGGAAGTGGAGCTCTCTGGCAATACGGAGTCGCTGGCTGGAGATCTGACCGCCAGACCCTTTGGCATCTACAGATTTGTGATCAGGGAGTCAACCCACAACCAGCTTCAGGTATTCGTCAATTCAATTGACCCATGACGCTCACTTGCGAGTCATTGGTTATTTGTTATCCTTTACTGGGGAAAACAGAAACTACTATTCTGCATCTCCATTAGTGAGCAATAATCCTAATTATCTTTCTGCTAACACCAATAACCAATAACAGATAACGGATAACTCCTAATTGAGTGTCAACTCAGTTAGCCCGGACATTTCATGAATCGCCTGCTGCGACCGTGGATATGGGCGTCCTCGGGTGTCGCACCTTGCGACGTACCGTTCAGGTACGCCTCAGGTCCAACACCCTGTGGTTGCCCGATGGCACGCCCATCTTTACGGTCTCGCAACTGCAATTCATGAAACATACGGGCTTGGGTATCCCCCGGGTCGATGGCTAATGCTTATTCCCTGGATCAAACACTCACGAAGGTCAGGTCAGGTAGGATAAGACAGGTGAGAGAGTTGCCGTATACGGCCCCGGTGTCTATACCAATCTTGTTTGGGAGCACTAGAGGACGCACAAAAGGAGTATGGCCGAAGATTACGGTCTTGCCAAAATCCTCCTCAGAATAAATGAACTCTTCCCGAATCCAGACCAGGTCGTCCAAGCTCTGCTGCTCCAGAGGAACACCATGCCTCACTCCCGCATGTACCATAATGTAGTTTTCTGTTACATAGTAAGGATGAAGTTCCTCCAGAAATGCGCGGTGCTGAGCAGGAACAAGTAGATTCAGGGCTTCTTCATCCGAAATGGTGTTCGCATCGCTCCAGAAACTCTTTATCCGCCCGAAGTAGCTCTTGAGAGTAGACTCCCCGCCGTTATAGATAAACAGTGCACGATCCTCCCCATCAAGAAAATCTATAAACATCTTCTCATGGTTGCCCATTAGAAAAATGGTTTCCGCGTGGGTTTGCTGGAGCTGCAGGAGGTAGTCCAATACGCCACTGGAGTCATCACCTCGATCGATGTAGTCGCCGAGAAAAACGAGCTGGTCCTTATCAGGATGTGGATCAATCCGTTCCCACAACTGTTCGAGCTTATCGAGACACCCATGGATGTCTCCAATTACAAATATGCGCTCAGGTGAATTCATTGGTTCAATTATTCCTCACAGAAACTGAAACAGTCGGACTAACCTCCGTTCGTCCAGTCGATGAATCCCTTCTTCCTGGGCCATGCGGATTGCCTCACGAAATTCCTCGCCACTTATGGCTCCTCTCAGCTCGGGAAAATTGTGAGCCTCACCGCATGGACGATACTGACTCATCACGTTAACATAAGTATTTTTGGATACCTGATTGGCCAGAAACCCCATGATTTCTCGGGTGCCGGCCAGTCCATTGGGCATGACCAAGTGGCGAATGAGAAGACCTCTCTCGGCAACCCCCGACGGATCCAAAGTCAGATCTCCCACCTGCCTATGCATCTCTTTTACAGCTGCACAGGCTTTTTCAGGGTAGTCAGGAGCTGAACAAAATCGAGCGGCGACATCGGAATCCCAGAATTTGAAATCAGGCATATAGATATCAAAGATAGCCTCCAACAACCTTAGTGTATCTAATTCCTCATAGCCGCCACAATTATAGACCAGCGGAACCCGCAGACCCCCTTCAATGGCTTCTGGCAGAGATTCCAGAATCTGAGGCACCATGTGAGTTGGGGTAACGAAGTTGATATTATGGCAGCCTCGACGTTGCAAAGTTAGCATCATCTGTGCCAATTCAGTGGAACCTATAGCCACTCCCTCTGACAGGTGGCTGATTTCGTAGTTCTGGCAAAAAACGCAGCGGAGGTTGCAGTGGGTCATGAAGATAGTTCCAGAACCACTTTTTCCCACCAGGGGATCCTCTTCCCCAAAGTGAGGGCTATAACTGGAGACCACCGCTTGGCGACCGCTATTACACACTCCCACCTCACCTTCCAAGCGATTCACCCCGCAATGCCGCGGGCAGAGAAGGCAGTTTTCGAGAATGTCTAGAGCAGCTTCAATTCGTTGCTCTAGAATGCCGCTGTGGTGAGCCTCAATATAGCTCGCTTCCATAAGCCACCCATTTTGGGTTCCACAAACTCAATATCATTTCGCTGTTTGGGATGGGGCACTGCTGCAAACATATAACTCAGGTAAAACGATTCCACCCAATGACGGGTATTAACGTTGTCCAAGACCCCATGCGCCCATTCGCCCTAAGTTTATACCCCTGCACCACCTGGGTCAACTTAACATCCACTTGTATTCTTCGCCCACCTCATTCAAGGGCTCGCTCAAGCGTCCTGGCAAAGCCTGGAATAGAGTTTTCAATTGTCTCTTCCTCAACGCAATAAGAAATCCTGAAGTACCCTGGACTCCCGAAACCACTTCCGGGAACAACCAGTATGTTTTCTTCCTGTAACAAACGAACAAAAGCAACGTCATCGGGCACAGGGCTCTTGGGGAATAGATAAAAGGCCCCCCGCGGTCTAACAAACTCGTAACCTGCATTTGCCAAGCCATGGCAGAATCGATCTCTTCGAGCCTGATACACACCCACGTCGACACAAGATCCCTGGAGATGGCGAACCACTCGCTGCATTAGTGCGGGTGCATTGACAAAGCCAAGGATGCGGTTTGCCAGGATGATGCCTGCCATGACCGCTTCAGCTTGATCTGCTTCTGGATGAACCACCGAGTAACCTAGACGTTCACCAGGAAGGGAGATGTCCTTGGAATAGGAGCTTGCCACAATGCTGCTTGGATAGGCCTCCAGGATACTGGGCACGCTCAGTCCATCGTAGACGATCTTTCGGTAGGGCTCGTCAGAAATAAGATAGATCGTTCTCCCCAACCTTTTGCTTTCGGCAGCCAACAGGTCTCCCAACTCAGACAGCAAGAGTTCATCGTAAACCTGGCCGGTAGGATTGTTGGGGGAATTGATGAGGACCACCTTGGTTCGTGTGTTGATTGCGGCTTCAATTCCCCTCAAATCAAGGCTGAAGTCGTCGTGGGTCGAGACCACCCTTATTTGGCCGCCGTGATTTTCAGCATAGAAGCCATACTCAACGAAATAGGGTGCTGAGACTATTACTTCATCCCCGGGATCCAGAAGCGCTTTAAGAATACAGTTCAAGGCTCCTGCGGCGCCGCAAGTCATGACCACGTTCTCGCTTCCTACTCTTACTGCCTGTTCTTGACTGACATAGGACGCCACGGCCGCACGCGTCTCTTCGTACCCTGCGTTGGGCATATAACCGTGTGCACCGCTGGCTGCTTCATCCACAGCTGTACGCAGAGCATCAACAAAGCTTTCTGGCGGCTCTAGATCTGGATTGCCCAAGCTGAAATCAAAAACCTTATCCGCACCATGGAGAGCTTTAAGTCGAGCTCCCTCTTCAAACATCTTTCTTATCCAGGATGACCTCTCAATAGCATCCTGTATTCTAACTGCTAAAGCCATTTCGATTTCTCCTCCATTCCGTCAATAGTGCCGCCACTATAACGAAACCAGTGCACCCCTTCAAGAATATTCTACAGCTCAGCGGGAGGCCATTCTTGACAGTCACCTCTGAATGTGAAATAAGCCATCAACAAGTGATCTCGCTCAGCCCACAACTGGATGGGTTCTGGATCTCAGGAGGCCCTGTAATGATTTTAGTGACCGGC
>CAJIBP010000383.1_pt1 | contig 12644 bp, 15 predicted proteins | sample 9199361 | NCBI WGS metagenome assembly CAJIBP01 (sample SAMEA7708308, study PRJEB35096) | sediment metagenome | biome: marine neritic benthic zone biome [ENVO:01000025]; feature: sediment [ENVO:00002007]; material: shallow marine sediment [ENVO:03000034] sea grass bed [ENVO_01000059] ...
AGCGGCCGAGGCCCTTTTAAGCACAGCAATTGTATCTTTGTAGTTGTAGTAATGAACTAGAAGATCACGTTTTTCATCAGCCTCGTTTTGTTTTTGCGCATTAAGTATAGTGATACCTGCATGCACTGCAATTATCACAAAGACGCAGGCAAAAACAAAAAGAATCAGTTTTACCCGTACACTTACACTCTTAGAGGAGGAGGCTATTGGTTCCATAGATTTTAGTTTGAGCGGATCTCTCTGCTCGGTCTAAAGTGTCTTATCCATCAGATTGTCAATTGTGATCGAAGAGGTGCTCAGCAATAGCTCCCACCCCAGCTCGGTCTTTATGACCTTGGCAGGCGACCAAGGTGCACCGGGAACAACTACTTCACATTCTTGCATTTGCTCTCCATCAAGTTCTTTTGCTATCCAATCAACCACAATCCCATAATCCAAGAAAGGCTGGCGAGAAACCTGATCAACATAGCCATTTGAAATTGCCTCAAGTGCTTGCTTAGAGCCATCAATGCCAGTTATAAAAATGTGTCCGTTCTGGTCACGGGGATGAAGTCTTCCGAGTTGCTTCAAGTGCGGTAGAATAGCGGGGATACCCACAGCGTCTGAGTGTAGGAATATTCCGTCTATCTCATGCTGCCCCAGGGTCTCGTCCAAAGCTGATACGAAGCGTGCGGCCTGCCACTCTGTTTCTTTTGAAATGACCTGGATGTTTGCATATGCATCGACTACAGCATGAAATCCCGCCCGGCGAAGTTGGGCGACGTTTTGGCGTAGATCCCCCTGTAGTTCGAGCACAATACCTTTGGCTTTTCCATGCTTTTTTCTGAGAAATCCAACCATTGCCTGGGCTGATTGAACTCCAGCATGGAAGTTGTCAGCCAGAACTGCCATGTTTATCCGTATGCCTGTTGGCGACCGATCAATCGTGTAGAATGGGATGTCGCGGGCTCTGGCTTTTTGTACGGCGATTCCAATCATCTTGCTGTCTATTGGTACGGCAACGATGGCATCTACCCCCAGGGATATTAAGTAATCGATCTGGCTCTCCTGTACCTTGGCGTCACGATTTGCATTAGCGGTGATAACTTCCCACCCTCTTTGCCCGGCATGGTTCAAAAGCCCCTCCATAATAGCCACTTGAGCGGAGTCCAAGCCGGGACATGCATACCCTATGGTCACAGTGTCCTTACCCGCGCCACTTACATCTCTGAGTCGGGTTGGTGCTTCGCTTTTGTTTTTGTCTGTGCAGCCATAGTGAAAAATGCTGCTAACGGTTGCAGTCAGCATAAGTAATACAAGGACTACAGCTCTTCTAGTGGCCATCATGGCCCTCCCGAAGTTTCACTTTCAAAACCGTTTTCTTACCCGCATTTTTCATGAATCCGCCTACGGCGGACTATGACCGTGTTTGGATTTCGGAATGAACTTGATACAAGTCTTCAATCCGCGTTCAGAAATCCGAAATCCCAAGGCAGTCTCGAAACGTCAACTCATGAAATATGCAGGCTACCTGTTGTCCCAGGAACTTGCAGTATTTCTTAAAGAGCACTTTTTGTGCCAAAGATCTAACGGGCTTAAAAACTTAAAAATGGTTGTGAAATTGCAGGATTGGCTGCAAGACATAATTGAGGAAAATCTATGGATACATTGCGAAGAGGTATTTGCAGCAATTCTTCCGGGTTGCGCTGGTGTTCTGTCCCAGAATTTCTTTTACCTAAACTGAGCGATTCTTATATAGAAGCAACTGCTAAGGTCGATTCTCCGCGGGCGGGGATAAACCCCGCCCCTACCGAGCAGGTCGGGGAGTTAAAGTAGGGGCGGGCTTTACGCCCGCCCGGCTCGGCCATTACGGGTTCCAAATCGCTCAATTTAGGTCTTGCCTTGAGAACCAGAGTTTTTCTGGCGTGAACAGTGAAAACAGTTGATAGAAGATTCGTCCACAGAGTGGGTATTCACCTGCTCTGTGGATCACCCCCATCGTGCAAACCATGGGCGCTGCGGAATGCGTCGGCTACCAGTATTCATGCAGCATCAGGGGTAGGGTTCGAATTGGAACTGCTGCCCCCCAATGGAGGCCTCGAGCATCAGGCCACCTTGCCCCATGGTAAAGACAGCTACCCCTCCTTCATAATCGACGTCAGTGGATGCACCCGCAGTAACTGCAATGGCTGATGCTTGCGCGGCAAACTTCAGATCATTATTCTTGAGATTGTCTAGCGCCACCTTGTCGTAGAAGAATATGACCTGACTGTAGGACTGGCCACCCGCTTGAAGTCCGACAGTCACCTGGGTAATAGTTACGGTTCCTATAATCTGTTTCTTCTCATAAACCAGACCACTGCCGTGTGCACCTCCTATTATAAACGCCCCTTTCCCCACGTTAGGGAAGACAGCGTAGCCGTGAGCATTATCAAAAAACCGCTTCATGCTGGGATCTGCCTGTATAAACCTGGCAATTGTCACTTCCACTTCTTTTTGTTTCTGCTCAACCCTGCCAGGATCCCAGCCCGCAAAAGGCGAACTGTTTGACGCAACTGTTAGAAAGCATATGACAAATGGAACAAGAATCAGCTTCCTCATAGGCCCTCTCCTTTTAGTTGAATGAGTCATTTATGATTCTTCCGGAGCAACAATATAAAGAATCCGCGCCCTGCAGACCAGGCTTTCGATGCTAGAATAAACCCCGGCAAGAAACACCTCATTTCGCCTTGCCAAACTCAAAAATCATCTCCCCCACCTTCTTACCAGGCCGGAGCTTACCATGGTATTTCAGGCCGCCGGACAGTGTAGCATCTACCCTGCTTTCTTCTGTCTCTAATAACCACATGTGACCATCTTTTGTATCCAGGATGAAAATGGTGTATTCACTTTTCTTGCCGATGCGAATCTCCATTGCTTGGTAGCGACCTGTTTCTTTTCCCAATGCAGTGACCGACGTTGTCAAGATTATTAGCAGTACCAGTATCACCGCAGATGAAAAGCGCTTTCTATTCATATCTCTTTCTCCCAATCATCAGCTTTTGCATGAGCTAGCCCGGATGTTTCATGAATTCTATTCCAGAGTTTATCAGACTTTTGGATACCATGACCACGACATTGAAATTCGCTACCGTGGGAGAAGTTTTTTGGGTCATAGGTTACAGAAGTCATATACCCAGAAGCAAGGGAAAAGATGCTCTGTGTTAGTAGAATGTTGTTGGTGGCCCTGTTTCACCTTACGATTATCCGAGTTAGAGTCCCTTATTCTTTGGCACTCTTATTGCTTGTAGATTACCAATGCAGCAATATCCGGGCTAAAGATAGTGCTGCCCTGTGATGCAGTATAGTAATTAATCCCAATGTTGCAAGGGGGCCAATACATGGAAAACTACTATCTGGCTCTAGAAGAGGGACCCATACGAAAAACTCTTTACCCCTTGACGGGATCGACTATGATCGGGCGTAGTCCAGATAGTGCGATCCGTATCCAAGATCCAGTTGTTTCACGCCACCATGCCAGGGTTAGCTGTGAGGATGGAATCTGGGCAGTGGAGGATTTGGGAAGCGCCAATGGTATTTTTTTTGACGGCAATCGCGTGGACAAAATGGTTCTCACTCCAGGGGATGCTTTTCAGATCGGAGATACCACTTTTCGCTTTATAGAGCAGGACACTCGAAAGGACGGCGATCAACTTCTTCAGACCGTTGAGATTTTGGCCTCCACCATTGAAGAGCAAGACGGGCTGGCTGAAAAGGGCGGAAGTTATTCTTGGCAGCAGCAGCTCCTGAAAGCCATTAATGAAATCCCCTTTTTCTCCTGCATGAATGAGCTGGAGCGCCAGCGACTGATGGATGATGGTATTCTTTATCTTTTCAACGCTGGTGAATCAATCATTCGGGAAGGAGATCATGATCGGTCGGTCTTTGTCATATTGGACGGTCAAGTCAAAGTGTTTACCCAAGCGCATGATAATGAGGAGTTTGAACTTGCCGTGTTGGGACCTAGCGAGTTCTTTGGTGAGATATCTTTTTTGACCGGCAAACCCCGCTCAAGTTCGGTGGCTGCTCTTGAAAGTAGTGCGCTCATCGAATTTACCCATGCAAGTATGCAAGAACTCGTACAAGAGCATCCAATCATCAAAAGAACGTTGTTTGAATACTGCCAAGGGCGCCTAGCTGATTTGGAAGAAAGACGTGTCCAAAATCGAAACCGAGAAATGCGAGCCTGATTCCCGATAGAATGTACCACTGTAATAGCCCGGATAATTCTTGCCACCAACTCCCCTTCACCTCTGGCCCAGCGAACAAGGTTTTGGTTAGGCTGGGCCTGTCGTCACTCTCTTGCTATCAAAAGAACAATAAAATTCTGTGATGATGTCATTGACAGAATTCAATATCTTGTGCAAATGTGGGGTCTAATCAGTCTTTGCAGATAGATAAAAGCCAAATTACTCTCCTTACAAGCTAAGTCGACGGCAATAGTAGATCACGAGCATTATGCTATCAGAAGCCGAGAAAGGATGTGGTAAATGTCACGCCTGCATGCCTTGCTGTCCCTCGCTGCCTTGGCTTTAGCCTGCCTTTTTTCTTTGCATGCGCTGGCTGGAGAGATCTACGAAGAGTTGGATCCTTCAGAATTATCCTGCGGTGTGAAAGGTGCGTCGTATACTAAAGCGAGTACCGCGGCCGGCTATCGGTTTATTGGCCTGAGTGTAGAGAAGTTGATTTGCGAAGGTCAGGAAATAGACTTACTGAGTAGAAGGTTCGACGGCGATTTCTTGACTACGAGAGACTATGGGAAGATTAAAATATTGCTTGGTGAGAATACACTAACGCCGTCTTTTTCCATATGGCTGACCCCGAATCAAAAGAAAGCTCTGCTGACTACACTGAAGGCAGGGCCAATGAAACCAAGGGCGACACAATGAAAGGGACTCTCATCTGATTCAAGAAATTCTGCATACTTGTAGACCGAAATATCTTGCTGAAAAAGACTGGCCAAACAGTTTTTTTTAAGCTAGCATTAAGCAATAATATGGGTCTTGGGCTTCTGTCACCCTGGTGTATCACTCGCCAGAGCTATAACAGGGCTCTGGGAGAGAGAATGAATTCTCTATGAATTGCTGGATACGCGACAGGCATCTTTCGACAAGACCGAATGAGACGTTTGAACATGGAAAAGCGGCCCATTACAAGAAATGGTTACGAAAGGCTTCGAGCAGAATTGTCCTTCCTCTGCCGCTTTGTCCGTCCGCAGGTAATAGAAGAGCTGTATGATGCTAGAGCCTATGGTTACAAGCCAAACAATCTACAGTATTTTGCCGCCCGTGAGCGTCAGGCTTTTGTGGAGGGCAGGATAGAAGACCTGCGTCGTAAGCTTGCCCTGTCCGAAATAGTTATCGGACATCACCTTATCACCTCTGCTGCCGGCTTTGGTGCTACTGTCCAAGTAGAAGATGTGGACACAGGCCAACGTTCCTGCTATCAACTGGTGGGACCATTTGAAGCCGATGCCTTGAATGGCCTTATCTCCATTGATTCACCCGTGGGTCGTGCTCTTCTTGGCAGGCGGGTTGGTGATAAGGTGACTGTCTACGCGCCAGGCGGCGTCCGCTCCTACCAGATTGTTTTTGTATTCTCCACCCAGTAACCCCCACGAGTTCTATACAAGCTCCCTATATACCAAAGGCAGTGATTGCAGGCTCGATGTGGGAGGCGAGATTTGTGAGGTGAGATTAACCCTAACGTTGCATACCTACACCGGCAAAAGCCGCTGTGCTCGCGCGATAGCGCACCATCTGCGGCTGCCCTCGGCCGTGAGCTCGAGCCGAACGGTGCTCGCCTCGGACAGGACTTCACGTACGGTGAAGTATGCCTCGACCTATCCGAGCCTGCGCGCAATCACATCTGGCGCGCTCTTGCGCGTTTTTCCTCGACGCAGGTATGCAACGTTAGGGTTAACTATCGATTCCCAGGGTCTTATATCCCACATCCCAGATCTCTTATCTCACATCTATGAGCATTGGTAACTTGATCCTCGGTTACCCACTATCAGGCCCCCAATATTTGACACGCACCGATTAGCCCGGATGATTCATGAATCATCCGGGCTATCCCTTAACAACCCCCATCGGACGCAGCCTAGCCACCTTGGCACTGATGCCGGCGCCCTGTACAACTTCCACTACCTGACTCACATCCTTGTAGGCCTCTGGAATCTCCTCATTTACCGTCGCTTTACCAGCGCTACGAACTGTAATTCCCTGGTCCTCCAATTCACGGTGAATAGCCCTCCCCTTGGCCGCCTTCATCGCCTGCCTGCGACTTAGAACTCTGCCAGCGCCATGGCAAGTGCTACCGAAAGTCTCTAACATGGACTTTTCTGTGCCTACGAGCACATAAGAGTAACGACCCATGTCTCCAGGAATGAGCACAGGCTGACCAACATCTTTATAAGCATCTGGAATATCAGGATGGTTTGCCGGGAAGGCTCTGGTTGCACCTTTACGATGGACACAGACTTCCATTTCTTGGCCATCAACTTTATGGGTCTCCATTTTGGCGATATTGTGACAGACATCGTAGATGAGCTTCAGCCCCAGCCGATCAGAGCTAATCCTGAAAACGCGCTCGAAGGTTTCCTGCACCCAGTGGAAGATGATTTGCCTATTGGCAAAGGCATAATTTGCTGCTCCCGCCATGGCAGCCAAGTACTCTTTGCCTTCCTTTGAGCCAAGGGGAGCGCAACACAGCTGGCGATCAGGCAACTCGATGCCGTATTTTTGTGTGCTTTTCATGAGAATCTTGATGTAGTCGTCACAAACCTGGTGTCCTAAACCCCGGGAACCAGTGTGGACTATTATCGTGACCTGATCCAAGAACAGGCCCAAAGCTGTTGCTGCCTTCTCATCGTAAATCTCATCTACGTAACCAACCTCTACAAAGTGATTGCCAGAGCCAAGTGTACCTAACTGGGGTTTTCCCCTCTCCAGAGCCCGTTTGGAGATCAGACTCGGATCTGCGCCCTGAATTCGGCCATTTTCCTCGATATGTTCCAGATCATTTTCAAAGCCGAAACCTCTCCCGATGGCCCAGGCGGCTCCCTTGACCAGTACCTGGCGGAGTTCTGCGTGCGACAGCCTCAGATCTTTACGTTTGGACCCCACCCCTGACGGGATATTGTTAAACAGTGCCTCCACTAGTTTTCTGATTTGACCTTTTACTTCGCCGCGCTCCAGACCGGAACGTATAAGTCTAACACCTCAATTAATATCGTAGCCTACCCCTCCAGGCGAAACCACACCCTCATCCAGAGAAAATGCTGCAACTCCACCTATTGGAAAGCCATAGCCCCAGTGGATGTCTGGCATTGCCAGGGAATGGCCCACAATGCCGGGTAGCCAGGCCACATTGGTGACTTGCACCAGGCTTTGATCACCGCGAAGATCGGCCATCATGGACTCGTTGGCGTAGACTATGCCAGCAGTGCGCATCTTACCCTCTTGTGGGAGACGCCAGCGCCATTCATCGATTTTTTCCATCTTAATAGATTGTCTTTTTTGCACTTGAACACCTCCGATACCTGGATGCTAAATGTCAAATATGACCTGAGCCTTCCAACCATGGCCGACCTTGACAACCTCCAGTTGATGATAAGTGACGGCTTTGATTTCTGTTTTTACTGTGTGGATGTCCGGATCGAAAGTTTCCCCCCATGCAATGGCTTCCAACAGAGTGTTGTGCATATTCACCTGAAACTGTCCAAAAATCAGACCCTCCGTCTCAAATACATATAGGAGTTCTTGGAGCCAGCTCACAAGTAGTGTTTCGATTTCGGCCTCTTCTAGACGAAACTGACGTCTAACCCGATAACGCAAAGAGTCTACACTAGTAATTAGCTCAGCAAGAGCAAAGGCTGATGTCTCAAATAATCCCTCTAAAGTTGGTGCGGTAGCTACTATACCTACATCGGCCGTATGGTCTATGAACTGAAAAGATCCTTGATACTGCCTGGTCTTAGTCATTGTTCATTCAGTCGTTGTTAGGGCCATGATGAAAATCCAGCGCTGTGTAGATCGCCTGGGGCCCTTTTCTTTACTGGTTCTGCCGGTGTTTTGCCAAGGTATTGTCTGCAGGTGCTATTCTTGCCAGGGAGCCTAATGACCGCATACCCTTTTTAATATAACATGGAGTTTGGGAAAACACACAGGATCAAGTAAAGGAGGGTGGCTCAGCCCTTCGATTCACAGTTTGAGCGCAAATCCATTCACTCAGGGCTGAGTACTGAGTACGCAAAAGAGATCGTCTCAGCAAGTAAACACCTATCAGTATTTGCACGTCGAACTACTCGGTCACGCTTTGTTTTGCAGGCCATCCTTGCGTTGTACCTCGGGAAGGTCCCGTTCAACATACTTCTGAGAAAGCAACTAAACTAAACCATATAATTCAGATTCTTCCAGTAACCATCAACAACCATTTTCGTATCAAGCTGCAATACTTCAGCATAAGACTTCAGGAAACTGTTGAGATAAATCGCAGGTGGGAGATTAGATTTATCGTCTGTCTCTATCGCTTGCAAGATTGTAGGGCTAATTTTGGTGGTCTGAAAGAGCTCCTGCAAATCTATCCCGAGAGACTCACGCAAGTTTTTCAAATCCTTTCCGGAAATGAATTCGCCTATAGGCATAGATCCTGAGACTTCCTTTGGCCTTTCTTCATGGATCTCTTTTCTAGAACTTCTTGAGTCCATCGATATAGCGCCCGATGTATTGCTCCGCGACTGCGGTATGGTCCTTGTTAGGCCTCTTCCTGCCAATATATCGTCAGGTATCTCCCCGCTTTTCACCAGCTCGGTATCGTGCACAATCCTCTTCTCACCATCCGCCAACGTCAAAAAAGCCTTCTCGATTCTTTCCAGAATTGACCTGCGTTCATCGTCCGAGAATAGAGAGTAAGTCGATAATGAGCCTTCCTCGTAGATGGCCGAGATATTCTTGTAGGCCTGTCTTATCTCAAAGGAAGAAGCATCGATTGGGACTTTCAGCAATTCATAGTAGTTCAAATCCTCGAATGATTTTTTCATCTTGATACTCTCAACTTAGAAGGCTGTTGTCCTTCTTCCATCTTCCATTAAGTATTCAGCCACATTTTGGAGATCCGAAGCAGTTCTTGTATAGGGATATTTTCTTATGAAAATGTTTCTTGCGACTATGGATTCGTAGACACCACTGTCATAACTTATATTCCCTAATAAATAAAAATTAGGATATAAATGTCTGTTGCATACATCTACCAGCTGCTCGCCTAAGCTATGATTTACATGATTCCGGAATTTGTTTAGAATTAATCGAAATCTTAAGCTGCCGATCACATCCTCTAATATTTTTCCTTTTTCTGAATCTTTTTGCACAAGAATATTGATTAATTCTAAAGGAGATTTGAGTGTGCCTTTTGATAATTTAGCCACCTCATCTCGATAGATATGCCACATTCTGGCTTCATTTAATGCTTCTTTTAATTTCCTCAAGTAAACAGATTTTATAAAAATGAATGTATTTTCAATTGCCGTTGGTTCAGGGGTGGCAACAAAGAGCCCTTCCTGGGCGATCAGAAAAAAGTCTAAAGTATTGAAACTTGTTCCTGGTCCAAGGTCTAGTAGAATGTAGTCAAAGGGGAGACGCTTAATCGCTTTTATCAATTTGATTTTCTGAGCATGATATAGATTAGCGATCTCAAGAGAGCACTTCACTGAGCTAATAAGGTATAGGTTGCTTATCGTTGTGGACAGAGCCACGTCCTCCAATCTATCTGTTTTCTTGTCTATGAAACCGTCCAGACCGCATTGTGGGATTTTTTGGCCCAGAAGAGTATGGAGATTGGACGCGCCTAAATCCAAGTCAACTAGCACCACCTTTTTACCCTCGTTCGCCAACAACACTCCCAGGCTTGCCGCAATGAAACTCTTACCTGAACCGCCCTTTCCACCACCAATGGAATAAATGTGCTTCATTATTCTTAGAGACCATTATGTGTTAATTTCATACAACGAAACAGCAAATATCAGGCCATCCAGTCCACAATTCCCTCGCACTTTAATCCCAATGTTGCATGGTTGAGCTTGCCGACCCCTGACCTTGCCCGGATGTTTCATGAATTGCAGTCGCGAGACCACTTAAGGATTTTAGATTTCGGATCTCGAATTTATGAACGCAGATTGAAGATTTGTATCAAGTGCATTGCTACAATGAATCACTTGAGTCAAATAGTATCATTGAGACAACGCATAATAAGTCATCAATGATGTATCATCTGTTTCATTCCGGATTCCGCATTCCGCATTCCGAAATCCTAAAGCGGTCGAAGTCCGCCGTAGGAGGTCTTGGCATATTTGCTCGATGTTATATTTTGTATACTCCAGTGTATGCAAAATTCTTAAACTTACTTAGTGTGGGTCTTCCGGCAGGTTGGCTAGGGCGACCTGGTAGTGACGCAGGGCCCCGGGCTGTTGTATAGAGAGAATCAGCGACGTCGGTGGGATGATTCCAGCAGTTGAGATATTTCTTATCTGCTTCCGCAGGCAGGACACGACCCGATAAGCAGATATGCATGGTTCTAAGAGCTCAAAGCGGTCCAGCCCCAAAAGTCGGACTTTCATGCACGCTACCTGCCACATCAACTCACGCAGGGTTTCTTCCACGATTCTTGCTCGGCAATGTTGCTGCCGATCGAAATCGAGCAGCACCAAACGGAGAAGCCAGGTTGCACTCATATTATGGGCCTTGGCCATGATGATCTCCCCCAGAGGTCTGGGAAGGGTATTCTCAGCCAGGGCGACTAAATCGCTCATGGTGGCATCTGGCTCCTCTGGAACGCTATAAGGGTCCACAATAAGATGGGTATCTTCAGGATAGGCGAGAGCATCAACTTCCAGGAACTCACCTCCTGTGTCTGCTATTATGATCTCGGTCATTTTGTCTGTGCTTTTCTTCTCTCATTAGCCGTAAACAATCTGGGCCCTGCCTACGGCCCGGTGGAAGGACCATGTTTTCGATGTTTAATAGCATGTTTTGAATCAACCGGTTAAACGCATCTTAAGAACGGGGGCTGATTCTTATCCAATCACTTGCGAATCTACATGATTCATGCCATGGATGGAAGAGGAGACAGCAAATTTGCCTCTTGTTTTTTGATCGCCCTGTGGTAATGTTGTCATTATCGATAGAAACTCACCCAATCAGATTCTTCGCACCTTTGCACACATAGGAGGAATGGCTATGAATAGTAATTTGTCCAAGTATCGACCAGAAAATGTGCAAAAGCGTTTTCCAGATTCTAAGGCACCACTGGTAAACGGCAAGGCCCTCTTTAAGGCAGCTCAGAAAGCAAATGCCATGATTATGGCCGCAAACATACGGTGCCGCCTCCCCATTGAGGGCATTATCCGGGCATCTCTTATCACCCAGGCTCCGGTAATCTATGAAATAGCAAAATCCGAATTGGGAACACTGAGTTTGACCCCAAAAGCTTCGCCGAGTTCGTTGTGACAGAAAACGATCGCTTGGACAACACTTCTGTACCCTTTGCCATTCATGGCGATCACATAACTGTGAAGAAAGTCGAGGAGAAGGTGGAAGTAGCTGAACTTGTCGCCACCGAACTGGAAGCCGGGTTTACCACGTTCGCAATCGACTGCTCATACATGGAGAACGAATTGAATCTGGTCGCCACCCTAGAGTTAGCCCAACCCGTGGTTGCTGCTGGTCTCGGTCTGGAGGTAGAACTTGGAGAAATCGGGGCCAAGAGCGGCAGCGCCGAAGGATTCACTCAGCCCGACGAGGCAGCCTGGTTTATAAGCGAACTGGTCAAAGGCGGAGTACATCCTGATCTCCTAGCCATCAACAACGGTTCCATTCACGGCACTTATTTTGGCACTACCCAGGAAGGCATTCAACTCGACCTCACAAAGAGAATCTGGGAGGAAATCCAGCCCTGGGGAGTAGATATTGCTCAGCACGGCATAACTGGTACTTCGCTGGACAAAATTACCCAGTTCATCCACCACGGTATCCGCAAGGGTAATGTGGGTACCTTCTGGCAAAACATAAGCTTCGGACTCGCCATGAACCAGAACGGCAACGCTATTACCACTTCTGAAAAGCACTATATTAAACGGTCCTACCGGGGAGTTCCTGACGAGCTCTGGGGACAGATGTGGAAATGGGCCGAGGAAACGGGAAACACCGGCGGTAACATCAAAAAGGCCAACAAAGCATTCGCTGACCAACTGAATGGTGTGACCGAAGAGTGCAAACAGAGAGTTACTGCACAAGCTTGCGAAGAGGCTATTCGGCTCTTTGAGGCCACCAATTCCGCGGGGCTCGCCGGCGAGGTTATCGCTTTACTCAAGGCCTAGGCAGCGGGCGGCACGCAATAAGAAGTAAGAGGTGAGCGTCCAAAAGTCAGGTAGAGTTGAACTAAAGGCGCAGGGCATAAGGCAGGAGAGCCAGAATCCAGGAGTCAGAGGTTGAGGCAACAGGCACCAAAAGAGTGTGACTGCAGTCCTTGAGCCCTGCTCCCTGGCAGTACTCAATTCTGTAGGTCTTCCTTGTGCCTTGCGCCTTTTGCCTTGTGCCTAGTCTATTTACAGTGGAGGTTTTGAAGAAAGG
>CAJIBP010000662.1_pt1 | contig 12403 bp, 11 predicted proteins | sample 9199361 | NCBI WGS metagenome assembly CAJIBP01 (sample SAMEA7708308, study PRJEB35096) | sediment metagenome | biome: marine neritic benthic zone biome [ENVO:01000025]; feature: sediment [ENVO:00002007]; material: shallow marine sediment [ENVO:03000034] sea grass bed [ENVO_01000059] ...
ACCAAATCGACCCGCTGCTCGTCGCAACTTTTTTAGCAAATATGCACTTGTCGAGGAAACGCTGGTCCTTTTCGAATCCCCCCGCAGACTCGGAGCAAGCCTTCGGGACATGAGGAAGATCTGGGGCAATCGTCAGGTAGTCGTAACTAGAGAACTTACCAAAATCCATGAGGAGATCTTGCGGGGAAGTTTGGACCAGGCCATGGACCGTTGGCCGTCAGAAGCCCGCGGTGAGATCACCCTGATCATTGCTGCGGCTGAAATAGGGAAACCACAAGTGAACGATTCCCTCATTGAACACCTGAGGCAATGTCTCGCCTCAGAGTATCGTCCACTAAAAGAAATCGTGACAGAGGTAGCCCAGGAACGTGGTGTTAGCAAGAGACATGTATATCAACTGGCGGTCAAGATCAAACGAGAACTATCTGGTGGGTAGTTCTGTCGCTAGGCCTATCGTGTCTTGATAAATACCTAAATTGAGCGATTTGAAACCCGTGATGGCAGAGCCGGGCGGGCGTAAAGCCCGCCCCTACTTAAACTCCCCGACCTGCTCGGTAGGGGCGGGGTTTATCCCCGCCCGCCGAGAATCGACCTTTGCAGTTGCTTCTGTATAAGAATCGCTCAGTTTAGGAAACATGAAGCGGCTTACTTTGTCCGCCTCGTATGCCTACTGTTTGCCATTTATCGTTCTTCACTGCTGGAGATCGAGCCTTGCGCGATCTATTGACTTGCCCATGGCCATTATGCTAAGAAAGCTTTGCCGTTAGCATGGAGGGGATTCAGCACGGCTACCATATTAGGCACAAGTTTTGCGAGCTTTGATCTGGCCGGATGCTGATTTGACCAACTGAAAGCCTTCCGGCTGGTTTTTTTGGTTGAGTTGTTTAATGGCTTCTATGTTTCAGGGATGATATGCAGCAAGGTGCAATGAGTCAGGTGTTAAGAAAGCAACTAACAGTCCGCAACAAACTAGGTATACATGCGCGGGTTGCTAGCAGAATTGTTCAAACCTCGAATCAGTTCAAATCAAGCATCCTCATCATAAAAAACAGCAGGGAAGCGGATGCCAAAAGCATGTTAGACATTATGGCCCTATCTTGTCCTCAAGGAACCCTGATTGAAATATCTGCCGAAGGTGAAGATTCGCTGGAAGCCATAGCCGCTCTAACCGTTCTTTTTGATGACAAGTTTGGCGAGGACTAAGTAGATGTCCACCGGTGAAGCCCGCATGGTCCTGAGAGGCATCGGGGTCTCTCCCGGCATAGCTATCGGCAAGGCCTATCGCGTAGACCGCAACAGAGTCTCCCTCGTTTATTACAACCTGACTTCAACTACTCAGACACGGAAAGAGAAGCAGCGGTTCAAAGCTGCAGTTGATAAAGCCGAGGCTGATCTGAAAGAAATCAGATCAAAAATGGCCGGAGAATTTCCTGAACATGCATACATCCTCGATACCCACCTACATATTCTCAGAGACCGGATGCTTTATGATGAGAGCATCCGCATCATCGAAGAGCAGAGAGTCAATGCGGAATGGGCTCTGAGGCAGGCCCTGGAAAACGCTCAGTACATATTCGCTCAGATAGAAGATGAATACATAAGCAGCCGTATTTCTGATGTGGACTACGTTGCTGAACTGGTACTGCAAAACCTCACAGGTCAAAACAGGCAGAGCATTGCCGCTATTGAAAAGCGGGTCATTATCGTGGCCCAAGATCTTTCTCCCGCTGATACCCTCCAACTGCAGGTAGAAAAGACTCTGGCATTTGTCACTGACATGGGCGGGAAAACGTCGCATACTGCAATAATTACTCGATCTTTAGATATTCCTGCGGTGGTTGGTCTAGAGAACGTTTATCAGACTGTCCGTTCAGGTGACTTAATGGTAGTTGACGGCTATGTCGGCAAGGTAATCATCGATCCGGATGAAGAGCTACTCAATCACTATTATGAGCGCCAGTTCCAACTTGAACGTTATCGAAAAGAAGTGGACCGATGTGCCGGACTTCCAGCCGAGACCGAAGACGGTTACAACATAAGAATACAAGCCAATATCGAACTTCTTGAGGAAGTTGTGGCTGTTATTGACAATGGAGCCGAGGGCATTGGTCTCTACCGAACAGAATACTCGTATCTCAATTGGGACGAGCCTCCCGACGAAGACACCCTGTTTTGGGATTATCGTGAGGTTGCCGAAATCATCTATCCCGAAATGATCACCATCCGGACTCTGGATGTCGGTGCTGACAAACTTTCCACCGGGGTGCGGGGTGGGATGGAGACTAATCCGGCCCTTGGTCTTCGGGCCATTCGTCTCTGCCTCCAGGAAGATGAACTATTCCGCAATCAACTTCGCGCCATCCTGCGAGTGAGTGGTATTACCAAGAACATCCGGATAATGTTTCCTCTGATTTCTGGTCTGGGTGAACTGCGGGAAGCCAAAGCTGTTCTCCTTGAAGTTAAGCAAACGCTCATTCAAGAGGGCATCGAGGTTGATCAGGACTTGCAGGTAGGGATCATGATCGAGGTCCCCTCTGCAGTGGCAGTAGCCGACCTCCTCGCGCGCGAGGTTGATTTTTTCAGTATCGGCACCAACGATCTGGTGCAGTATGCTTTGGCCATCGACCGAGTAAATGAAAACGTTGCCCACCTATACGAACCACTGCACCCAGCCATATTGCGCCTGATCAAGCAGGCTGCCGATTCAGGTCGTCAGGCCGGAATTCCGGTGTCTCTCTGTGGGGAAATGGCGGGTGAACCTCTCTATATTCCGATCCTTTTGGGGTTTGAACTTGACTCGCTCAGCATGAATCCTCTGGCGGTGCCTCGTGTAAAGAAGATAATTCGCAACGCGAATCTGGCAGAGTCCAAAGGGTATTTGCATGATGTTCTCCAGTTCGCCACAGCCAGCCAGATAAACCGATACCTTTGCAAGTTGGCCTGGCGACGTTTCCGCGAAGACTTCGAGCTCTTCGAGGAGCAAATGGGTAGATTTCCTCCTGCCTAATGGCAATTTTTGATGAAACAAACAGATAACATCAAGGTCGTCTGCCGGAATAAAAAGGCTCGATTCGATTATGAAATCTTGGAGGTTATTGAAGCGGGTATGGTCTTGCTTGGCACAGAAGTCAAGTCCTTGCGCCAGGGTCGGGCCAATCTCAAAGACAGCTACGCTCGGATTAAGGCTGGCGAACTCTATCTAATGCAGGCTCACATCAGCCCTTACACCCATGCTTTTCATGACAACCACGAACCTGACCGTGTCCGCAAGCTGCTCGTGCATAAGCGGGAAATCAAAAGGTTGCAGGGAAAAACTCAGGAGAAGGGGTTGACTCTAGTGCCACTGAAAATCTACTTCAAAGATGGTAAGGCCAAGGTGGAGCTCGCCCTAGCCCGCGGCAAGAGGACATACGACAAACGCGAATCCTTGAAAAGAAAGACCGAACAGCGGGAACTGGAGAAGGCAATCAAAGACCGCCGCTGAGAGAGTCATTCGGTATTTGCTCAAACTTGCATTAACGCGAGCTCTCTCAAATTATTCTGATGGATTCGGGTGGGCAGGTGATCCAGATAGTTGAGCCCATATCCAAAGACATGGCTGTGAAGTCTTCCTTCGAAATGAGAACGCAAAGAGGCAGCCCCACATCAACGAGAGCCCGCACCTTACTTTTCTCATCGCTCAACTGCACCAGTCGACCTCTGATGGAATTCGCCGGAGGTGGGCCATCAGTAATCTTGCTGACCTGAATTGCATTCGGGTCTATGGCTATGCGAACCGGTCCCGTCTTTCCACTATTGATACCCAGCTTCAGCCTGTTCTGCACTAGGCAGTAGGGATCGCCGATTTCGCCTGGCGAGATATACCCACTGAATATATTCTCGTAGGTGGACTGGGCCAACATTCCCTCGAAAAGAAAGATCACTTCATCCGCAAGCCTTCCTGCCTGGTGCATGTCATGAGTGGTGAAAATAACTGACATACCTTTGTCCTGGTTGATCTCTTGGATACTCTTCTCAATTGCGATCTGGTGTTCCACATCCACACTAGCGGTTGGCTCGTCAAAGAGGATCACCTCTGGCGAGCAGGCGAGAGCCCTGGCTATTGCTATCCTCTGCGTCTCCCCACCCGAAAGGTTATGAGCTCGAGCGTGCTTAAATTCGCGCATGCCGACAAGATCCAACAATTCGTCAACAACTCTGTCTTGTCTCTGCTTCTGGACGTTACGAATATTCAGTGGAAATTTCAGATTCTTCTCAACTGTAACGGTAAACATGATGGGATGCTGCTGAACTATGACGACCCTGCGGCGCAGATCCCGGAGTCTGTTGTTCTCGTGGTCAACCTTTTTGCCTTGAAACCATACCTCTCCGGAGGTTGGCCCTGAAAGAAAGGCAAGTATCTCGAGAAGCGTAGTCTTTCCAGCACCGTTGGGCCCCAAGAGTCCAACGATTCTGCCCCCTTCAACCGCGAGGCGTGGGAGATCAAGGACTGTCCGTTTACCGTATGTTTTCCTTAGATTATTCAGTTCGTACAACATGACATTTGTTTGCTTCCCTAAAGATTAACACTAACCACCCGTTGTTATACCCGAGCTCTGCCTTGGATATAATTGAAAAAAATGTTCAGACCGAAACTCACTGTCAGTAGGACAATCCCCAGGGCCACGCTCAGCACAAACTCGCCTTTGTCATACTCTAGAGCCATTGCCGTAGTCATGTTGCGGGTAAAGCCTTTTGCATTGCCGCCTAGCATCATACTGATACCAACCTCGGCAATAACCCTCCCAAAGGCGGCGATGACTGCAGCCACAATGCCGAAGCGCGCTTCCCTGATAATGACCCAGGCCGTCTGCAGAGCGTTCGCCCCTAAAGTCATAGCGGTTTGCCGGTAGCGCTCGTCAATCCTGCTGATGGCGGAGATAGTGAACACGGTAACGATCGGGATGATGAGGATGACTTGGCCGATAATCATGGCTTTCTGGGTATAAAGCAAATCAAGTACTCCCAGAATTCCTCGCCGTGAAATGAAAGCATAAACAAAAAGACCCACCACCACCGTCGGCAGAGCCAAAAGCGTATTAAGGATGGTGATAAGAAGCCTCTTTCCTTGGAATTCACGTAAAGCTATTAGGAATCCGGCAGGAATCCCCACCAAGCTGGCAATGATCGTTGAGGTGGAACTCACCTTGAGAGAGACAGAAACGATTGTAACCAGTTCCGGATCAACAGACCATAAAAGCAATAGTGCGGAAAAGAAGCTGTCGAAAAGAAATTCCATGCTCTCCGTTCTTGTACTCCTAGCCCGGACTTTTCATGAATTCCGCCTACGGCGGACTGCGACCACGTTCCGATTTCGGAGTGCGGAATGCGGATTTCGGAATGCAGTAGATACAAGTCTTCATTCTGCGTCCAAAAATCTGAAATCCGAGATCCGAAATCTGAAATCCCAAGACGGTCTCGCGACGGCAATTCACGAAACATCCGGGCTAAGAAAATGACCAGCAATTAGAAACCAGAGCCCTTGCCTTGTTTCGGTCTGCGCTTACACTACTCAAATCACTTTGCGGCGGGAACAGCGTCCGGGTAAAAAGCCTGCTTTCCCTGCATCTGGTATCGGGCTATGACAGCCTGTATCTTGGGTGATACGAGCCATTTAGCGAACTGGTCTGCCCACTCAAACTTAACGTGTGGGTACTTCTTCGGATTAACGGGAATTATTCCGTACGGGTTGTAAAGGAGTGGGTCCCCCTCACAGAGGATGTCCAGATCCAGACCTTGTTGCCTGCCGAGTTTGTAATTAAGGTAGGTACCCCGATCAGTCATGGTATATGCTTGCTTCTCCTCAGCATAGGTCAGGGTTTTACCCATGCCCTGTCCAATGGAGAAATACCACTTACCCAAACCACCCGGATAAACAAAAGACAGCTGTTTCTTATTACCTTTTTTCATGATCTCAGTGGTCGTTGTCTCCAACGGAATCCCGCTCGCTTTCCACAAAGCTTGTTCTTTAGTGTGGGTGCCGCTGTCATCTCCCCTGGAAACAAAGGGAGCCTCTTTACTGGCAATCATTTGCAGGGCCCGGGTTGCCTCCCTTCTACCTCTGATGCCTGCTGGATCGGCACTCGGGCCAACAATGACAAAGTCGTTGTGCATTACCCCCAGCCTGTAGGCGCCGTAACCATCGGCCACGAACTCTTCCTCTCTGGCCTTAGCGTGAACGAAGATGATGTCCACGTTTCCGTCCATGCCATCCCGAATGGCCGCCCCCGTTCCCTTGGCGAAAACCTTTACTTTGATTCCAGTATCCTTCTCCAGCTCAGGCAGCAGTACGTCCAGAAGTCCGGAGTTCTCTGTGCTGGTGGTGGTGGACATCTTGATGATCTTTTCAGCGGCAGCTACAGGTCTGAAAGCAAGCATCACGGCAAACAGAGCAATGATCAACCACCAACTCCTCTTCATCGTTTCATCTCCTTTCTAGCCTCGAAAAACAACCTGTCCCGATAAACTCAGATCGTACCCAGAGAACTTGTCGCTCAAACGGAGAAACTCCTCGTCGCGGAGCAGGGACAGCAGCATCTGAACGCCGCGGCTGAAGAAGACATCTTTGTGGATGATGAAATCGTAGCGTTCCCAGCGCACCGGCACCTGATCCAAACCCAGCAATTCAGCGACAACGGCGATTGCCAGGCCCGCATCGGCCCTTTTCGCTAATACCTCCAGGGCACATCGAGGTGACGGGCGAACTCCGTCTCGTACCCTGGAATCTGGTCACCGCTGACACCCTTTCGCTCTAACTCCTGGTCTAGAAGCAGCCGGGTTCCGGTGCCTTCCTTGCGGTTGGCGATTCGCAGTCGCCCGCTGGTGAGATCAGCCAGCTCCGCGATCCCATTTGGATTGCCGCGAGGTACCACGACCACCTGCAATCTCTTGCAAAAGTTGACCAACACCACGTCATTACCGATTTCCTCTTCCACGTAAGCGAAGTTGTACTCATCTCCATCCGACTCCAGCAGATGACAAGAGCAGATGTGACACAGATTCTCCTTGAGGGCCCGAATTCCTCCCATACTCCCCAGGTTGCTAAAAAGAGGAAGGGGAAGGGGGTGCCGGCGAGCGAACAACTCCAGAAGCTGGTCTAGTAATAAATCGTTACTTCCAGTTATTATAAGTAGGTTTTTGTAAGTATCTAGGGTCTTCTCAGCTGGGGGGTAGTTCTCGGTATGGTGTTCTAGCCACCGGTCCACCAGGTGGCGTTGAAAAAGCCACTTGCCCGTGACCTTGGTGGCAGGCAACCCCTTAGCCGTAATGAGACTATATATCTTTTTCTCATTTATTCCAATATATTGAGATATTTCCTTGGTATTCATTAAAGATGCCATTGATTATTCCTTCAGGTAAACTGAAGCACTTAAGAATTGGAATCAGATGATCATTTCTTTGTTATGACTCTATTACCATAAGCGGATAATCATGTCAAAACAACAAACCAAAAATAACGCATTATAACTTTAGTTTCTTCTCGTGATCGGTTGTAGGTGAGATCTTTTTGGAAACTTGCTAAAATCCCACGTATTCGAACGACTCCAGGTTGGAAGGTAGAGAGCTCGTCGTCGCCGCATTTCTTAGACTATACTGAAGTCTAGTCTGCAAAGTGCGAATAACTTCAAGAGGTAAGCAACAGATTGCCGGTCGAGGGGGGACTCATAGTGTCGTCTGATAAGTTTATAAAAATCGATGAAGTGAGAGTCTTGATAGATGCATTTCGGGAAAAATTGGAACACTTGCATGATGAGGTGGCGACTAACAGCCAACAGCAAGTAATTGAGCTTCTAGCAGAATTTGGTGATTTGGATAGGGCTTTCAAGCAATATGAGAGCCTATTTGAGAACGCGTTACAAGGCTTCTTCATATCCACCCCCGAAGGAGAGGGTGTTGAGTGTAACCAAGCCTATGCAAGAATGCTTGGGTATGATTCACCTGAGGAGCTACGGCAGATTGAGGATTTCGGCGAAAAACACTACGTTAATCCCCAGGATAGGGCCAAGAACATACAGATTCTCAGAGAAAGAGGCCGACTGGTGAATAACGAAGTCAGGTTGAGGCGTAAGGATGGAGAGCCTATTTGGGCTCTCACTAATGTGCGATTTACTGAGGATGGCCTGATCGAAGGTATTTCGATTGATATCACGGACAAGAAACATGCAGAACAGCAATTGAGACAGAGCGAGGAGAAATACCGCCGCATTGTGGAAACTGCTGGCGAGGGATTCTTACTCATGGACGAAGACCTGACCATCGTCGACCTAAATGAAGCCTATTGCAGAATGATCGGCTACGCTCCCGACGAAATCCTAGGTAAAAGCCCTTTAGACTTTTCCACTGAAGAATTTAGACAATTCATCATAACAAACAAAGATAAATTGTTATCTGGGAAGTATCAGGAGCTGGAGGGTACCTTTGTTGCCAAAGACGGCCGCAATGTTCCCATCCTAGTCCACAGCAACACTCTCAGGGATGACCAAGGATCAAGTATCGGTAATATGTTCTTTGTTACAGATATGACTGAGCATAAAAAGTCTCTCATACTTGCCGGAGAAGTTCAAAGGAGCCTTCTTCCGCAAGAGAGCCCAGATAGTCAAGGTCTCGACATTGCTGGCAAGATAATCACATGCGACGAGATCGGAGGGGACTACTTCGATTTTCTTTGGGGAAGAGATTGCCCAGAAGATCATTTTGGTGTGGTTGTGGGCGACGTTGTCGGCCATGGAGTTGATGCAGCACTTCTTATGACCACAGCACGCGCTTTCCTGCGCATGCGCGCCGCTCACTGCGGAAGTATTTCTCAGATAATCAACGAGATGAACAGACATCTCGCGCAGGATATTCTCGATACGGGACGGTTTATGACCTTGTTCTATTTGACTATCGATGCAGAAAACAGACGTCTCAGCTGGGTACGCGCCGGCCATGAGCCAGCTATCACCTATGACCCAACTCAAAACAAGTTTGAGGAATTGAGAGGGAGCGGGCTCGCCCTCGGTGTGGATGCAGAAGTCTCATACGAAGAAAACCGCAAAGCAGGACTTGTTGAAGGCCAAATAATCGCTATCGGCACAGATGGTATATGGGAAGCGCGGAACAAAGACGGAGAAATGTTTGGAAAGGCCAGGTTCCACGATATCATCCGGCGAAACGCAGCTGCCAGAGCACAAGGGATTCTTGATGCGGTCTACGATGAACTGGAACGATTCAGATCTGGCCTCAAACCTGAAGATGATGTCACCCTGGTGGTTGTGAAGATCGAGGGAAAGGGTGGAACATTAAAAATCTAACCCGGATGTTTCATGAATTGCTGTCACGAGACCGCGAAGACGGGCTTGCCACCTGGTGCCCGCAGGGTGTTGTTCCCGAGGCGTACCTAAACGGTACGTCGCAGGGGCCAACACCCGAGGACACCAGGAAGGACGGCCGAATCCGTGGTCGCAGCAGGTCATTCATGAAAACACCCGGGCTAAAATAATCACGCAATAATCGAGCCTGCGAAGAAGTTCTCGTCAGTCCTTTCTGATATCTTGATGCGAGGATGTTGAAAGGCTTAAGGTAGTGAAATCATATCCTGAGCAAAGTCGACTGTTCTCTGGGTAAGCATATTATGGCAAGGAGATCAGACCGTTTCGGCCTGTTAGCACCACAGTAAGCTGCTCCATAACGCTCGAAAGTGTTTGATGTCTCAGGTTAATTGATGAGTGGCTTTACGAATTATGTACCAGGAGGCCGATCAGGATCAGGCAGCTGAAGTCTTCCTCCAAACAGGGGAGAGTGAACGAAGTTTTTTAACGACTTGAGGAAACTTCTCCAGCACATATTCAATGTCTTCCACGCTATTCCTGCTGTCTAAAGTGAACACAATAGATCCTTGGGCAAGATCAGGCCTTACGCCAATAGCCACTAGAACTGGTGAGGTCTTTAGCGCTTTGGAAGCACAAGCGGAGCCGGTATTCGCGTAGATACCCTCTTGATTAAGCATCAGAATCAATGACTCACCCTCAATTGCCTCAATGCAGTAACTAGCATGCCCTGGAAGTCTCTTCTCTGGATGCCCTGTGGATTTTACCTGTTCAATCCGCTCAAGGATGCCCGGATCAAGTAGATCTCTTAACTCTCGAACGTAGTTGACCCTGTCCTGCAGTTCTTTTAAGGTGAGCTCGGATGCTTTCCCGAGGCCAACAATACCAGGGACATTTTCTGTTCCGGCTCTCCTCCCCATCTCCTGGATGCCCCCATGAATTTGAGGCATAAGTCTCAGGTTGCCACCGAAGTAAAGTGCTCCAATCCCCTTGGGTGCGCCAAGGGAGACGCCGGAAATACTTAATAGATCCACTCCCAAGTCGCTGACATCCACCGGTATATTGCCAACCGAGGCAACAGCATCTGTGTGAAAGGTGATCTCTTTCTCTCTGCAGATGGAAGCCAGTTCTGATATGGGTTCGATTGTTCCGATCTCATTGTTGGCGTGCATGACTGACACGAGTATGGTCTCGGGAGTAATGAGTTCAGCTAACCGTTCCGGATCCACAACTCCATATTTGTCCACTTGAAGGAAAGTCACCTCAAAATCCATGCGTTCCAAGAATCTTGCCGAATTGAGAACAGAATGATGCTCGATGGCAGAAATAATAATGTGCTTCCCCTTTTTCTGTCTGGCCAGAGCTGTGCCCTTTACTGCTAGGTTGTTGGCTTCCGCTCCTGATGAGGTAAATATAATCTCTTTTGCTTTGGCACCAATTAATGTAGCTACCTTTGCCCTTTGATCATCTATGACCTGCATGATCTTTGAACCCAAGTCATAGACCGTCGAAGGATTGCCAAAATGCTCGTCAAAGTAGGGTAGCATAGCTTCGATGACTTCTCTTCGCACCGGTGTTGCGGATGCATGATCCAGGTAGACCCTTTTCATATCGAGCCCCCCTCCTTCATTCATTCCTAGACCTTTCTGATATAGAGTTTGTAATGATCGTCTTCCTCATCTATCCCAATGAATTCCTGACCACACTTTTCACACCAGGCTGGGATATCTTCCAGGGCCCCATCATAGTCGGTTAGTACTTCTAATACTTGGTTCTTTTTCAGACATTTGAGCATTTCGCCCGGCTCTAAAAGGTGCAGTGGGCACATGCGGCAGACCAGATCGCAGGTCGCATCTGATGGTTGATCTTCTATAAACTTCATCTTGCAGCCCTCCTTGCTAGGAGAGTTATTGAAAAATCAAATCTATACTTAACTGGTATGATATAATAAAATGTAATTGAGTTTCAAGCCCCCCCCCGGTAGAGATACCTAACTAGATTTCAGCGACTTATGAGAAGCGCGGAATTCTCTATCATTTTAAGGGCGAATACACCGAAACCATTCAGGATTTCCGAAAAGTTGTGCAGTTGAAGCCTGGCAGCGATTTTTGAAAAGATCGAGAAAGAGCTAGGCAGCAATGGGAAAGGGCGAAAGGCAATCGAAACTGGGTCCGCATATCAGGCACAAGAGCCTGAAGTTCCTTATCGGCTGATTTAGCCCGTGGTCACACTGTGACGGAGAAAAGAAGAGTGGAGGTCTTTACGGCTGGCTGTGTCGTTTGCCAGGGAGTAGTGGAGATGATCAATGAGCTGGCATGCCCTAATTGTGACGTGACCATCTACAACCTGAATAAGAATGAAGGTGTTAATGAGGCGAAAGCGTATGGTGTCACCGCCTTACCTACTGTGGCGGTAAATGGCGAATTGCTGGAGTGCTGTAAGCGTGGTCCTATAACAAAGGATTTCTTGGCACTGCTTCAAGAGGCTGGCTTTATGAACTCGGAGTTGGTAGGTGAAACTGGTTTCAATAGCTCCCCAGTAACCAAAGGAGTATTGGTGCGGGCGACAAAGCTGTGATTTCAAGGGCTAAGACCTCTCAAAACAGTACTCTTACCGGCATTAGAGTCTTGGAAGATGTCGTGGAATGACCCGTACCTCGCCTTGGCTTATATAGTGCAATACTGTACTTTAATCGTCATTAAATGCATTTTCCTACCAACTGGTGGAGGGGATCAGATACTTGAAGGTGCCCTCAGTGTGAGAGAGGAATCCCCGCGGCCTTTTACCCGCCAAGAACTGTCTACCTGAGTGGCTCGGTTTCAAGAGACAGCACGGGTGGACGGCGTTGGTTCTGGAAGTAGCCGCCGGGCAGAGCTCTGTTTTCTGCATTTTCGGCAATGCAATTGTGACAAGAGGAGGAAACAGATGAGACATCTATTACTATTTCTATCCTTTATTATTCTTCTTGAGATAAATTCGCTGCTTCCAGCGTATGCCCTCCAAGGCGATGTGACATCAGCTGAAGCTACATTGAATGACGTTGATGCCATTCAAGC
>CAJIBP010000122.1_pt1 | contig 12191 bp, 13 predicted proteins | sample 9199361 | NCBI WGS metagenome assembly CAJIBP01 (sample SAMEA7708308, study PRJEB35096) | sediment metagenome | biome: marine neritic benthic zone biome [ENVO:01000025]; feature: sediment [ENVO:00002007]; material: shallow marine sediment [ENVO:03000034] sea grass bed [ENVO_01000059] ...
AAGTTGCACAATAACATCCCAATTATCATAAAAAAAAATCTAAGAAATACTGTATTCTTCTTTGAAGTTAGTTAGTGCTCATCCGGAAATGGGCGTTCCCGAATGAGCGCGATCAGCTTTGAGCAAAAAACATTTCAGATCAACAAGTTAGACTGACGGCTGAACGCTGACGGCTGACAGCTCCATCCGAAAATCTTTGATTTCCGGATGGACACTAACTAACTTCAAAGAAAAATATAGTATTTCTCATATGGTTTCATAAGAAAAAGGGGAGGTTATTGTGCAACTCGATATCATGTACTTGCCGCTGGTGTTCACCCTTGGCATGGCATATGGCCACTGGTGGCATAGGCGGATGATTAAGAAACGGATGGCAATGATCTTAAAGCCATTACGGAATGCAGGAGATCGGATTCACTCAAGGACTACAGACCACTCAGAAACACAAACTTGATAAAACTGTTCACGTAGGTTCGCGACCTAATACGGAGAGCATCAAGTAGTTTGCGTATGGTATCTCTCGCAGAGAACGCTTCGAAATTTCGAATTTGGGATTTCGGATTTCGGATTTACGCAAGCAATCCAAAATATGCTATCAGCGAGTCTTCCCCGTGTCCTCTGCAAGACCCATATCCGTGCAACAAGATACAAGAGATCCTCTGGATCCTGTTAATCCTGTCTTAACCCGCCGCGGAGCGAAACCCGTGTCTAAACAAAAACAGAATAGTCGCAAGGCTGTCAGCTGACTACGGCCCCGATTCCCTAAATTAAAAAGGCCATCCAAGGACTGCACCTCGAATGGCCATTCGCTTTGCGTGCGTAACCCCAATGTTACAAACCCACACCGGTAAAACTGCAAAAAGCACATAAAAGAGTAAACGGGACAAGAACCCGCACTGACTTGAGTTTCAAAATTTGCAATCCGCAGTTCCAAACCCTGTCCTCTGCCTTCTGCGTTTTTCTCCTGGCTCCTTTGCCTTTCTTAAAATTCGCAATTCGAAATCCGAAATCCGAAATGATTGGGCCCCCTGCCTCCTGAATTATTGACCTTTGCGCCGATGTGCTATGCTTCTTTCTCCTGAATCCTGACTTCTGAATTCTCTGTCTTCCCTCAATTCGAAATCCGCAATTCGCAAGAGATCCCAACATATGCACCAACAATTCTTCTCCGTGCCCTCTGCTTGCCTTGTGGAATTTCCGCTTTGCGGAACCTCCTTTGGAGGATTCCACAGGGTAAACCTCGAGCGAACCCGGCCTGTCCCGCCCATCGTGACGGTGGCGGGGAGCGAAGTCGAAGGGGCGCGGGTTCGCCCTGTTGAATTTCCCGAAGGGAACCCTATTCAACAGGGCGAGAGGTTTTTGGATGATGAGTTTAGCTGATGGTTTAAGGTATCAATTAATTTTTGAGCCAGATACTTTCTAGATCGGACTGAAGGACTTCAGCACTGTATCGAAAGGAATCAAAACTCATTATTTTGGAGTTCCACTCAGTTGCCGAACTACTGGGAACAGGAACGACTCATGGTGTAACTCTCAGAGCAACGAGGACAAATTTTGTGCATTGTCTCGGTGTCTCCAACAAAGACTACTGCTTGCTCCTGCAGTTCATGCCCGCAATAGAAGCAGTGCAAGATTTCTTTCTCCAAGCTGCGAAGAATATTTCGAGATTCCATGACTCACACCTTTCGAGTTTCGGTAGACAGCGCATAAGGAAGGTTGTCAGCATTAACCCTAATGTTGCATACCCACACCGGTAAAAACCGCTGCGCTCACGCGATAGCACACCATTTGCGGCTAGAGACTGGACTTCAGGTACGATTCAGTATGCATAACCCGCATTGTTCACAGATAGCCCGGATTATTCATGAATCGGCTGCTCCGACCGCGGATATGGGCGTCCTTCAGGGCGTCCTCGGGTGTCGCACCTTGCGACGTACCGTTTAGGTGCGCCTCAGGTCCAACACCCTGCGGTTGCCCGGTGGCCCGCCTGCCTCGCCTTGCTCGCATGGCGGGCAGGCACACCCATCTTCACGGTCTCGCGACACAGATTCATGAATAATCCGGGATAGGAGTTGCGACTCCGATTCGTGAGGTATCCGGGCTTGTATTCGGAAACCGGGACATCAATGGCAAGGAGCAATGGCTATGCCAGAGTTGATAATAAAATAATTCTCAGAGATTTAAAGTAGTTAGATAAAAAAAACTAACAGATACGGCTTTGCTTCTGTGCAAATCATTTTCTTACATGAGCACAAAAGTCCACTCAATAGGAATTGGCTTCACACCTGCAATTCAACGTGTAATACGTTTGGTTCCACAGGTTTTTGATTGGATATAGTGAGACTTGTTTAGCATGGACAGGGTGCTAGATTATCCGTCTACGCAGGATGGGGAAGAACCATATTCAGCCTGTTTGGACCAGAGACTACTGCCAACTCCTCACAAAGAGTGTACAATCCAAAAGTGCGGGAGTTAACCCCAATGTTGCATACCTACATCTGTAGCACTCTTGCGCGATTTTTTTTGACGCAAGTCTGCAACATTAGAGTATACTTTGTATGATATTAGATAACATATGATCAGTTAATCCATCTTTATCTTATGGGAGAATGCTCTAATGCGTAAATAAAGTCGACAACAGCCATCTCTATGTGTGTGACAACTACTTACATGTTAGTTACTGATATTAAAACGAAAACAATATATCGCTAACATTGTACATACGTATGATTACTTACTGTCCCTGCTTACGCTGTATGAGTAATATACATTTGTCGTCTCCTCTGAGCCAGTATAATGGGCGAAATATTGTGACTTCAAATAGTTGAGAGTTGGCATATTACTTGCCTAAGATTGTTGGAACCAAGACCAAGATTATTTATTGCTTCTACTCTTTGCGGCAAAGAAGTCATTGTTTTCTGCGTAACGTTATAAACACCATCAAAACTTCACAACTTGGACCCATAGACTAAGAAGAAGGTATCATGTTACGGGAGATGAAAATCTCGGGTCTAGTACTTGACCCCCAAGCCGAGGCTGCCGTCGTTGTGTTAAATGACGAAAGAAAAGAGACTTCGTTGCAAATCTGGATCGGTCTACTGGAAGCCGTAGCCATTGCAGCTGAGCTTGAGCAGGTTCATTTTGCGCGGCCTATGACCCACGATCTGATGGTGAACGTGATGACGCTTCTAGGAGCCAAGGTAGACAGGGTGGAGATCTACGATTTGCGAGAAAATACCTTCTATGCTTGGATCTATCTGAGTATAAACGGACAAGAAACGAAGATCGACGCTCGGCCGAGTGACGCTCTCGCCATTGCCTTGCGAATGTATGCTTCAATCCACGTTAACGAGAAACTACTTGAAGAATCTGAGTGCGCAGGTTCTGGGAATGAGGTGGAGATCACAGACGAGGAAAGTAAGAAGTGGACTGAGATTCTACAAAATCTCTCACCTGAAGATTTCGGGAAATATAAGATGTGAATTTGTTCCTGCCTTCAACCCAATGCCTTCCCATTTAGCCCGGAAAAACCTTTTTTCGACACCCCATTTCATTCCTATATCACAGTTCTTTTGTTACAGTCACATAGCCAAGAGGATGTACCCGTAACCTATTCGCCGCTGTAGCATGAATCGCTGCTGCGATCATTGTCCCGAATTTGTGGATTTTTGTACTCACATATGACAATGTCTTACAGTATTGTCCATAGTCTAGTATATGCAGTTTATCTTAAGTATTAGAAGTTGTTAGCAATCTCTACATTCTCGTTCCTGGCACAACCTTTGCTCTTCCGAAATGATACCGCCCCGCATAGATGTGAGTTTCTCACCTCCTAACACTGTCGACCAATTTAAGGGCATTACAGATCGGTGGGAACTAGACTTTTGGCGGAAGTCTTTTGAGAGGAGATCCATGGAGTCGACGTTATCAAAAATGCGCAACATGGTAACTGTGTTTTTCTGTGTTTTGCTCTCACTTGTACTTATAATCGACATTCTGACCGGGAAAATATGGCTTTCGTTCTAACAGTTTGCCAACAATATAATTCTGGCTCTCTACACTGAGCAGTTGCCCACAAATACAGGTAGGATAAGCGTTGCAGTTGGTGTAGACAATTATATTCAACCACCCTAGCGTATGTAGGAGAAGCAGTGGTATTCAACAAGAAAAAAATCGTATTTCGGCGGCCAATAAAGTGTCCTCAAGGGCATCACATGATCTCCTGGTTCTACAAAGAAGATGAAGTCCTTTGCAATCTTTGCGCTCAGACGTATCGCATGTCGCAGTGTTTTTGCATGGAAACAGAAAGCGAACTGGGATTTCCACTGCACGAACTTAAGGCTCTGCGCGGTTAGAGTGCCGTCTCTTTTTGTTCGGGCAAAGAAAACCTGGTCCTTCCCCGCATAGCGGGATCTTCATTGGGACCGTCGCAGATCCCGCGCAGCGGGGGTCAAGTTGCAATGGCTTTGCCGGCAGACATGCCCAACGGCTTTGGAGTACTGGAGTCTTAGAGATTGTAGATTTTGGATTTCAGATTTCAGATTGAACCAAGTCAAAAGTTCTAGACCCCATAATCTGCAATCTGCAACCTCAAATCTGAAATATTCAATTCTCCACCATTCCATTACTCCAGACCCCTCTCCTAAGAACAAAGATCCCTAAAGCCAGGTCCTCCCCCGCACAGCGGGATCTTCGAGGGTCTGGATTCTTTACTTCCCTGGCAGCACTCTTGCGTTTTCGAAGCCATCGAGCAGACCATGTTGGTTCATCGCTGCAATTTCCTTTACCTACCTCTTACCCCCATCGGTTCGCAGCACAGAAGAAGAGGCCGCTATAGGGGGGCGCCGTGCGTGTTGTGTTAGTATAACCCCTGATACTCCCGATCACTAATTCATTTCACACATGATAGAAAAAGGTTCGGTCCGATCTTTCTTTCAGTTACTCATAGGAGCATATAATTGCTTGCATGAACGAATTCGTCTCTCACAGAGACCGTCATCAATTTCGAATTTGGGATTTCGGATTTCGAATTTGAGCAAGCGATCAAATTCAACTCTCATATTGAGAGACTTGATCGCTCGAGAGGGCAATGGGAGAGACTGGTTGGCGACAACAATAGGCTTGCTTATTTTGACGCCAACAGGGCTCTCACGTTGGTGCCGATGCAGTTCCATCGGCACCCCAGCTTGCTGGGCTCTTGAACGATACTCTGCGGTTCAGATATCCGTGTTATCCGTGTGTTTGGCAAAGCCAAACCCGTGCCAACAAGAAGATGGAATACTGGTCAGTCACAGGGCCATTTTTATAATGAATATCACGGAGACTGATATAGACAAGATCTACAGGATGTTGAGGATATTGGCTTTTCGGTATCTCTCACAGAGTTCGCAGAGAACGCAGAGGTCTCAAAATCAGACAATGAGTAGTGGTGCAGGAATAAAGGGATCGCTTAAGGATTCTGTGGGGAGCACTTGAGGGATGAGAATATGCTGGCTTATTCTCTCCCTTGAGCGCTCCCCCCAGGTCACGATGCAGGCGCATCGGAATCCCGCTGTGCGGGCCTCCTAAAGCGATCCCAGAGTAAGCACCAGCGAGTCTTCTCCGTGCCCTCTGCGTGCTCTAGCGAACCCCAAGTGAAGCCGGAGGGGTGAGCGGGCTCGCCCTGTTGAATTTCCCAGAGGGAACCCTATTCAATAGGGCGAGAGGTTTTTCGGTGATTTCCTTATACACCACGGTGGTAGTAGGCAATTCATGAAATATGCGGGCTAGGGCGGAAACAACACTTGGAGATTCAGGGACTGAGTGACCACTCGAGTTGCCAAAATCCCGGCGATGAGCACTAATGCCAATCTCTTTACCGTAGAATCTATGTTTGAGGTCCTGGCGAATCTCTCTATTTCTCTTGTACGCAACCTGACAGCTGAGACAATTGTAGGTTGTCACAGTATCCGGATGCAACAATTGGACTGAACCTTATATTCCTGCATTTTATATTACAGAAAAGATATAACTCATTGGCTCTGATTACCGTTATAGGTTTATTGAAGGAAATTTCTTTTTGGCATTGTGAACAGGTGACCATCATGTTGCTACCTCTATTCGCTTAAACCAACCAACCGTTGAAGGAAGGTTTCTCCACGGTAAGCGTCAAAGAACTTGAACGGTTCGTGTCTACGCAAAACTGTGACGAACCTGAATTTTTGATGCCCCCATCGATTTAGCCCGGATGTTTCATGAAGCACCTGCTGCGACCGCGGATTCGGCCGTCCTTCCTGGTGTCCTCGGATGTCGGTCCCTGCGACGTACCGTTCAGGTACGCCTCGGGACCAACACCCTGCGGTTACCAGATGGCACGCCCGTCTTCGCGGTCTCGCGACAGCAATTCATGAAACATCCGGGCTAGATGAACAGCTGGTATGGGGGCCATCTCATCAATAAGCTACAGCAAAGTATGTGCCAGATTTGTAGATAAAGGTATATTTTGCAATTTCATATAGTTAATAATGGAACCCAGAAGAGGTAGGAGTAGTTTCTGTGCAACTCGCTTTCACATATGAGAAGAAAAGTCCACCCATTGAAAGCAAGCATTGTAGTAGTAATTTGCGGCAAGATATCCGGGCAAGATTTACGGTTGGGTAGTCAGAGCAGTTAACCCTAAAGTTGCAAAGGAAGGAATAACAGGGGTTTATTATTTACTAAGATCCTCCAAGTCCATATCCAGCATCGTAAGACCATGGAAGTCCATCGTTTTGTATTTATTAATTGCCCTCAGGTGATGTATATATTTACTGATTCGATCTAATTGACCTCTAACAACATTTAGGGTATGTTTTGTATGCTCTTCACTCGTACTAGCTGCCAATAAATCCACATGCCCCATAATTACTGTCAGTGGTTGACTAAATAGATGCGACACTGTTGCCACGGCAGTTAGAACACCTTGAAATCTCTGATCTTGAGCTTGTTCCCAGCCAGTTCTCCTGTCTGCTCCACTTCGTCTGTCTGTGCCGCCTCTCCTATCCTCGATTGATCTTCTATCCAGTCCTCTTCGGCGATCGCTCCGCCTTCTTCGTTCGCCATCCCCACCTGATCCGTTTGACATAAGATTACCTTCAACAGGAGCATTAATAATTATTTTGCCCTCAGTAATTGAAGAGTTTATATAATTCTACTTTTTAAGCGTCCACTCAACCTTTGCAATACCAACAAGACTTGCGCCAATTAACAACAGGGATTTGGGTTCGGACGAGAATAGCACATAAGATTCACACGAAACCTTGGAAACTATGATCACACCCAGGATCAATATACACAGAAGTACTAATAATTTACTCATTCGTTTATCTTAACCCGCACCTCTTTAATTGTTATTTTCTATGGTTTTCTATTTGTAGTATTTTCGCGACCTATAACGATATCGTCTAAATGAGCACTCTTACTTCGTAATTATATTTCTTACATGAACCAAAATGTTCATCAGTCTGACATATTCACAAAGCATAGACCTACCCTGACCAAATCACGGGTAATAGAGAAGTGTTTCACATCACACTCCAATTCTGCGGGCTCAGGTGATCCCGGCATCCTGACAACCAATGTTAAGGGGGATGCGTGTAGGTCTCTGAAAAGGGAAAGGTTCCGACCGTTTATGTATTCGGTACAGGCACCTGCTGGACTGATGTTTTTAACAATGACGTCATACTCCACATCAGATTCCTTTTGCCTGAACTTCCAACGTGCCGGGATAATCATCTTTCTTCTAAGGTGTTCCCTTCTCTCTTCCTCGATTGTCCCCAGAGGGGAATCATTTTCATGTGCATCCATAAAGCTCTGGAGAATTCTGTCAAGCAAGGACGAGAGCGTACGCCCTTGTTTTGCAGCAATGGTCTGAAGCCCTTCTTTGAGTTGATCCTCAATTCTGAAGGTGATGGTCGAGGTCTTTCTTTTTCTTCTCCTACCGTATTCCTTATTGGGACCGTCAGAGTGGGTAGCAGCGGAAACCCCTTGGTTTTTTCTGGAATTTCTCACACTAGTGTAGCGATTATTATCCATGATGATAGACAATTTGATCAGTCCTTTCTGTTTATCCTAGTCACCAGAGGAACAGTTTGTTGAGAAACTTTGAATTACACCAGCTTACAAGAAAAGATTATGCCAATTTAAGATCAAATAGTTTTTATTAAAGTTTTCAAGTACCTATCTCACCCAATACAGGAACACCTTCTGCTATAGAGGAGGCAAATTGTCAAAGATCCTGACTCTCATGAATTGCACAAGTGAAAAGGCCATGATAAATGAGTAAGATTATTAAGTACTTAACCGAACACTCCTACGGGAGAAAGTGTAAACATATTTGACGGCACAATGATTCTATTACCTTTCGGTTCTTCCGGGTTTTGCTTGGATACTGTAGCGACTTATGGTGAGGGACAAGGTGACCTACTAATAGGAGCATATAATATTTTACATGAAGGAATTCGTCTCTCACAGAGAACGCTTCGAATTTCGGATTTACCTTTTTTGGTATTACCATTCTGTACGGCGCACTACTAAAGTTCAAACTAGAGAAAGGGGCACCGATGGATAAGAGAGAGCTGGAGAAAAGGACAAGAACCAGCAATGACTTGAGTTTCAAAATTTGCAATCCGCAGTTCCAAACCCTGTCCTCTGCCTTCTGCGTTTTTCTCCTGGCTCCTTTGCCTTTCTTAAAATTCACAATTCGAAATCGGAAATCCGAAATGATTGGGCCCCTGCCTCCTGAATTATCGACCTTTGGCCCGATGTGCTATGCTTCTTTCTCCTGAATCCTGACTTCTGAATTCTCTGTCTTCCCTCAATTCGAAATCCGCAATTCGAAATTGTCGTTCCGCAATCCGCAAAGCGATCCCAGTGTATGCACCAGCGAGTCTGCTCTGTGTCCTCTGTGAGCTCGAGCGCAGCGGGTGGTGAAATCTTCATGACCAATCATGAAAACTATTTTGTGCTCGCCATAGTAAGTCCTGTGCAGACGATAATCTACAATCCTAAAGTGGCATTACGTTTCTCAATCTATTACCGCGATTATCACATATCTAAGTACAAAGTCTTGCTTCAAGACGAGATAACTGCCTGAAATCAAATAAAATATTTTCTTGGTGAGCAGATCGGTATGGTTTTTGCCTTTTCAATTTGCAGCATTTTCTACGCTTCCTCACACCTTGTTACTTGTAGGTTAAAAACTGAGTGACATGATGGTTTAGTTACACTGCCATTACTTATTATGAATGGTTGATTATTACGACCTTGTAGCAATGCAGCAAGAAAAAGATAACTTCTAATTCGTTTACATAAAATACAATGGATATTGACAGCATTCTCAATAAACTTCCCGTCAAAGAACGCAAATTAATATCTGCGCTAATCGAGAAAGATCCATTAACGGGAGTTTATAATCGTAGAAAGTTCTTCCAGGATATTGAATCGTTCGCTTCGATGTCCGAGCGCCATCCAAATGGCTGCGGCCTATTGGTTATAGACGTTGACTGCTTCAAAAACATAAATGACAAAAAGGGGCATTTGGAAGGAGATAGAATTCTCCAGGATTTGGTGGTAGCCATACAAAGCGTTATTCGGATATATGATAAAAGTCATATCTATAGGTATGGAGGAGATGAGTTTATAGTAATCATGCCATGTACAACTCTCATTGATACAATAAATATTGGAGAACGCATACTAATAGAGGTTAAGAAATCCTGTGGTGTTTCTGTCAGTATAGGAGCATCACACTGCGACTTGATGACTGAGAGTGTTGCTGAGCTATTACATGACGCGGATCAGGCTTTGTGTAAGGCAAAGAAATGCGGCCGAGACAAGGTGATGACCTTTTTCAACCCGGGGAGAAAGGACGCCGGATCTTTGTCCTGAAGCTTTGTAGCCCGGATGTTTTATGATTCACCTGCTGTGACCACGGATATGGCCGTCCTTCAGCGCGTCCTCAAGTGTCGACCCCTGCGACGTACCTTTCAGGTACGCCTCGGGGTCAATCCCGCGGTACCGCGGGACGGTTGCCCGGTGGCAAGCCCATCCTCGCGGTCTCGCGACAGCAATTCATGAAACATCCGGGCTAGCCAAGGTACCCATAGTGATGCATGTTTGCGAGCAGTGTAAAAGACGCTTTGATTCGAATGAACCAATAATGTTGATCAATACTGGAAAAGGTATCTATTTTTTTTGCAGCGCAAGATGTAGAAACAAGAATAGGCGATTACCTGGGACGGATCGACGGTCTGAAGAAGATCGTCGAAATTCGGTGCACTCTCAATATAGAGGTTCTGATAGGAGAAAGAGGAAAGACCGGAGGGTTGGCAAAGATAGGAGAGTCTACCCTAAGGTTGCAAACGCACAGCGGTAAAAACCGTTGCCCTCCCGCGATAGCTTACACCCCAAAGTCCTAGCTCGGATTATTCATGAATCGGCTGCTCCGACCGCGGATAAGACCGTCCTTCCGGGCGTCCTTAGGCCTTGAACCCTGCGGCGTACTGTTCAAGTACGCCTCGGATTCAAGCCCCTGCGGTTGCCAGGTGGAACGGTCATCTTCGCGGTCTCGCGACGCAGATTCATGAATAATCCGGGCTAGACCAATAGTCATTCCAGAGTCAAACCCGTTTTCCCCGTCAGAGTTCACACCATTTTTTTTGGTTCTTCCCAGTTTTGAGTAGACATGACATTGATGATTGAGTATCGCTAGGGTGAGCTACTCGACAAAGGAGCATAGTCGCGGCTATTCAGGTTGCAGTCCTGGACAAGTGGGAAAGTCATTGCGTGAACGTTGACCTCGGCATTCCAAAAGAGGGGGAAACCACGGTTGCTGCCAGGAAAGCCAACGTATGCAGATGTCAGGCTGGCCATCGCTGGGTGGAGGACAGCTGTGACAATGCTGCGATTATGCGGCTTTGTCGAGTAGATCACCTCGTCCCTCCACAGAAGACGCTAGAGTATCCAAGCGAAACCCGGAAGAACGTTAATATTAAAAGTGTCGGAACACTTCGGCATCAAAGATTCTGGCACAATTATTGCGTTCTACTCTATATGTTCACAGTATCCAATCTTTAAGGTTTCGATTAACCTTTGTACCGCGATGTCTCTTTTGATCACTTCACTACCACCAGTACAATTGGGCATATCGAGGCGGAGCATCATTCTTCCAAGATTATTGCCCAGGAATACCAAGGAGAAGCCATGTCCCCTAATCGAAAACACACCATATTCGAGCATCCAATAAGATGTCCACGTGGGCACTATATGATTTCCTGGTTCTATAAAGAAGATACAGTCTTTTGCAACCTTTGCAATGAAAGATATGACATTTCAAGGTGTTTTCGGACGGAGAACAGAAGAGAAGAGGTAATTCCCACCAATAGTCGGTAATTTTTACAATTCTGCGCATTATTCAGAATTGAAGACTTATTGATTTGAAAGCTAAGTATCTATAGACCAAACAAAAAAAAGAAATTATCTGATTTGGCATAATTACTGCGAAATAGATAACTCAAAACCGAATATAACAAAATCTTCACGTAGAGATTGAGTAATGAAAAACAAAGTTCGTTGGCTGCAAAATGTGAGTCATTTAGAATCTGATAGTAAGACTCATATCTACGTACTTGCCGACCCGAACAAAGAGGTAGTGGTCCATTATTGTTACAAACCCCCGCTACAACAGAATGAGAGCGTGTGGTATAGGGCGGGGAAGAAGATCGCCAGCGAGACCTGCACCGCACGTTTCCGAGGAGGGCTTCCGGAAGCATTTGCATACGTTGGCGTTGCGGATCCAAGACAAAGAGAAGACCTGATTTTAGGCTTCCTTGGAGAAATGGAAGCAGAGATCAGGGAACTATTTAAGCTAAAAGAGAAAGTCTGAGATCCAATTTCACAAACAACCTGTTAACGTGATGCATAGTGTTGGACCGGGGTGAGTGTATCCCTCACACTTTTACCCTGACTCCTATTATCAACCTCTCCCCCATCGGCTTACCGCGCAGACCTGACTGTGGGCAACACGGGCCGATGGGGTTTTTATTTTCTTCGCGCTCGCTTCGCTCCGCTCAGGCGCCACCCCTTTCCGGTTACACGGCCTCGCCACAGCGATTCGTGAAATATCTAGCCCGGATATTTCATGAATTGCTGTCGCGAGACCGCGAAGATGGGCT
>CAJIBP010000634.1_pt1 | contig 12172 bp, 15 predicted proteins | sample 9199361 | NCBI WGS metagenome assembly CAJIBP01 (sample SAMEA7708308, study PRJEB35096) | sediment metagenome | biome: marine neritic benthic zone biome [ENVO:01000025]; feature: sediment [ENVO:00002007]; material: shallow marine sediment [ENVO:03000034] sea grass bed [ENVO_01000059] ...
ACCCGAGAATATGGTTAGTCTGGGCGCTGGCACTTTTTCATCTCCTGGTTCTGGGATGGAGAAACTACATTACCGGGCTGTGCTGGTGGACCCAGGCCAAGACATGGAGCCGAAAGGGGACGGCCACCCCCTGGAAGAGGTGGGCGATTTTCAATTCTACGAGCTTGCGGAGGCTATTACTTGGTGTCGGAACGGCAGTATTGAGGACGCCAAAACTGAGATTGGCCTGTGCAGGCTTGCCGATTATCTGGGCTACTATCCCGAACTGGATCTATGGCGGCACGAGTTGCCCCAGAAACTAGGCGAGCGCATACGGTCTCTAGGACTTGATTACTCAGAGGACAAGCTAAATGGGTGTAGTGACAGCGGCGCTGATTAGGGATAATCACAGAATCCTTATCGCCCAGAGGGGTAGGGATAAAAGATATGGTCGGCAATGGGAGTTTCCCGGTGGCAAATTAAGAAGTGGTGAAACTCCGGAAGCATGTTTGCGTCGAGAAATTAGAGAAGAGCTAAATCTGGAAATTGAGGTCGAAAAGCACTTCTGCACCGTACACCATGAATATCCCGACTTCCACATTGAACTGATGGCATTCTGGTGTTCAATTGTAGGGGGATCTCTTCAGCTTGAGGAGCATGAGCAGGTTAGGTGGGTAACCATCCCGGAAATGAAGCAATACGATTTTGTAGAAGCGGATCTCAATGTCATAACCGCTCTCGGAACCACTTAGACTGAAATGGCAGCCTTGGTAAGGCTTGACCTAGCCCGGATAGAGTTGAACCATGGGAAATAAGATTTCTCCCTTGCTCGGACCTAAAGGCGAACTCACTCAAAGGGAAGCGAGCATACTCTCCCCGTATGCAACCCTAAGTACAGCCGCCATTCGAAGACAACCTGAGGAGAGGGTTGAACGAGGGCACCGGCAGCACTTTTCCCTGGATGCGGACAGAATTCTCCATTCTCTCGCTTACACTCGCTACATTGACAAGACCCAAGTATTTTATTTGGTTGATCATGACCACATCACCCACAGGGTTCTACATGTCCAGTTTCTCTCTAAAATTGCGAGGGATATCGGCCGTTTTCTGAGGTTGAATGAGGATCTTATTGAGGCTGTCGCTTTTGGCCATGACATCGGCCATGCCCCATTCGGGCACGACGGCGAAAGGTATCTAGCAGAGATCTGCAACAGGCATGGTATTGGCGGATTTCAACACAACGTTCAAAGTGTCTGTTTTCTTGATCGCATTGAACGTAAAGGACGTGGCTGGAACCTATCAATCCAAGTTTTGGACGGTATTCTTTGCCACGATGGTGAGATCCATGAGGAAAGCCTGCGGCCCCAGCCAGGCAAGACATTTGCTGATCTCGACCGGGAAATGGCATTGAAGACCAATGATCCAGACGCCGCCCTGACGCCCATGACCCTCGAAGGTTGTGTAGTCCGACTCGCCGACACCATAAGCTATATCGGTCGCGATATTGAAGATGCCATAAGGCTCAACCTCATCAGCCGCGACGAAATTCCGGAAAACTGTGCAGCCTTGCTGGGAAGGACCAATGGGGCCATCGTTTACAACCTGGTGGAAGACGTGATCAAGAGCAGTATGGACCGGGATGCGGTGGGGTTCAGCACTAGGGTGTCAGATGCTCTCAGGGAACTGAAGTCTTTCAATTACGTCCGCATCTACCAAAATCCCAAGATTAAAGGCGAGGTGGGTAAAATTGGCCGTTTAATGGAAACTCTTTTTGAACTGTATCTTGATGATTTCACAAATGAAAACCGAGAGTCTGATCTTTTCAGAGGTTTCTTAGACGGCATGTCTGAGGTATACACCAGCAACCACAGGCCGGCGGAAGTGGTACGTGATTTTATTGCCGGCATGACTGACAAATACTTCATGAGACAATGTCAACTTCGGCTGCTACCTCAGAGATTGCCGAGCCGTTTTTGACTCGTGGAATTGAAGCGCTATGCAGTCCACCCGCGTGGTGAGGAGTCCGCGAGACTAAGTTATGGGAGCCTGGGGAATTCTGGCCCTAATATTATTGATTCTCGCAATGGTTGCAGGCCTGATTGCAGTGGTGCTAGGTCTTCCAGGGACCTGGATAATACTTGGCGCATCGGTCATCTACGCTTGGGCTACTGACTTTGCCGTAATCACCTTACAGCTAATCCTTGGACTCCTCCTTTTTGCAGCAGTAGCTGAAGTGATTGAATTCAGTGCCGGCATGTGGGGTGCTCGGCGCTATGGGGGCTCCAAAAAGGCAATGCTGGGGACGATGTTCGGTGGATTGCTTGGAGCCATTGTTGCAGCACCCTTGTTTCTTGGTTTTGGTGCAATACTGGGAGCCTTCCTCGGCGCTTTTGCCGGTGCATTCTCAGTGACTTATCTGGAGCTAAGAAAAATGGATGAAGCAGTTCGTGTGGGCTGGGGTGCCTTTGTTGGAAGAGTCTGTGCCACTGTTTTTAAAGGTGTAGCGGTGGTAAGTATGATCAGCTTGGATTTATGGGCTATTTTCACTCATAGCGCATAGGGTCTAGGCGAGGGTGAAGTTCGGTCAAGACTAGCTAGTAGCGAATAACCAATATGTCCAAATGCCTGCTGCCAGCTGCCTGCTGGCGAAGCCTATGGTTTATTGCCTTTTCCCAGCTCCTCCTCCAGCCGGGCCAGGTTTTCCCGAGCAAAATCGATAGTGGGATCCATTTCAAGGGCTATTCGGTAGAGACGGATCGCTTCCATCTTGTGGCCCAGCTCTCTCAGGTTTGAACCGATATTAGCATAGTCGATAGCAGAGCCGGGATCGATCTCCAAAACCTTTTCAAACTGCTCTATGGAGCGATCGTGATCCTTGAGCTTGAAATAGCAAAATCCCAAAAGATTGTAGATCTCTTTAAGGTTGGGATCAAACTCCCGAGCACGTTCCAAGGCTGTGATAGCGGCTTGGTAGTCCTCCATGTCCTTCAGACACACACCAATATGGGTGTGGACGCTGGCTATATCCAACGGGCGGGGGTTTAAGTCCAGGGCCTTATGAAACTGTTTGAGAGCCTCCCGGGCTCTTCCCTGGTATTCAAAAGCCAATCCCAAGAAAAAGTGGAGATCGTAGCGCTGGGGAAAGAAAGTTAGCAACTGCTGGATTGCCTCGACCGCCTGTGGTCCATCAAGGGTTTGACTGACAATCTTGGCAGCGTGGAAAGGCACCGTGGTATTTCTGGTACGGTCACGAAAATGTGCTCCAGGAATTAGTGTGTAGACAGACGGAACGCCCAGCTGTGGGTGAGTCACATCAATGACCAGCACCTCAAGGCCAAGTTGAGCAAGGGAAGAGACACAGCGTTTGATCTCTGTCTTAAAGTTATTATTGCTCAGGTCAGGCAGGCTCTTGATGGAAACCGTAGGTGCAGACTTGGTGGTTACGTATTCAGCCTCTTTCAGGCTCATGTACTTGGGCAGGGTAGGGCGATAGGTCGTGCGATTCTGAAAGTCGCCGGCCAGTTGGGCGATCTCAGTGAGGGCACGAATTAGGGATTTCTCAGGACTGGGGCTGGTGCCAGCAGTGAAAACGATCTCGCTACTTTCGGGAAAGGTGCTAGGATCCCAGGCCAGAGTACCCACAGTCGGAATTCCAGTGTCCAAAGAGAAGTCTTTGATAAACACTTGAATAGATTGCGTCGCGAATTTGTCAATCAGTTCTCTAGCTGCTGGATCTTGGACACTGTCGGGATCAATGCTTGGTGTTGTCATTCGTTCATGGCTAATTACCGAGGAGACGTGGCGTTCCACCACCTCGCACAAGCTCTGCAGAATGGCTTCTTCGAGTGTGTTCCCTGCGGCCGGGCCATTGTATTCATTAATAATGTAAAACCAGTCGATGGGAATTTGCACTTCACTATTTCGGGTGAGGTTGCAGGCGCGAGTCCAGCGAAGAGGCAATTTGCTGAGCGCAGAGATCCCTTGTTCCCGATCAGTTTCATTGTCGTGGATAGAACGCCAGAGCATTTCCATCGGCAGTGTATTGCCGTCTGTCTCCGCATATGTGCTCACAGGAAAATGAGCATTTCTGATAAAGGTGAAGAAACTGAATCGCTCCGCAAGTTCCATGAGCGCACTGGCTTCCGCCTGGATTGGCCTACCACCTTTTCCCATCTGCTTCTTGGTTCCGGTGAGAACCACAGCGTCTGTTCCACAGAGGCTGATATAGACAGGGATGTCCAGGCGGCCAGTGTCGATCCGCATGGTTTTGTTTAGAATGTCCAAGTCTAAACTGTCAAAGCGTTGTCGCACGAATGTGACGGTTTCTTCCGGGGACCGATTTTTGTCTTGGTCGTAGGTGTAAGTCTTGAAACTGTCTTGGAGTTGAATGCACCCGCTCATGATTTCCCTTTCCTGGCATAAAAATTTCGGGTTCATATATTGCGAAATTTCAAAGAAGCCGCAGGTTATGAAACGGAGGCCGATAAATATTAAAGTGAATGGTAAACGGTATGCAGGTCAGAATCAAGCAATCAGTGCTTGTCTAGCCAAGTCCTCTGGTCTGGTCAGAGTTAAGAGGATTTCAGATTTGAGATTGCAGATTGTAGATTCTACTTGAAAGTTTCTGCATTCAGTTCTTCAGAGAAATCTGCAATCTGCATTCTAGAATCTGCAATCGATACGCCCGGATGTAGTACTACACACTTCCCAAGGCCTAGTCTTGTTTGCTGTGCAGGGGAGCTAGTTGGAAAGACCGGTGTTGTACCGCAGGGGGCGTACGTTTAGGGAGACCGATGCGTTTTCTAGCCGAAGGTAATTGTGGCGGGCCAACTCATCAATGCTTTTCTTGAAATCCTTTTCGTTCAGGTTCAGAAAATGGGGAATATAACTCCCATATTCACCTAATTTCCCCTTGGAATCCAGGTAATAAAGAGTAAAAAGCACAAACTTGTGGTGCAGGGTTAACCTCTGATCAGTGAGTATGCGGTCTTTGAGGTTTTTCGGCAGATGCAATGTTGGTTTAATACCCGGATTCATTTTTTTTTTTAATTTCTGAGTCTTCGATTCAGCAGGAGGATTTTCTGCAGCGACGATGATTCCCTAACATTACTTGAAAACCTCCTGAGCCACAATAGTTATTCTACCACGGTCCGCATAGAACATCTCCTAGCCAAGATTTAGTTCTCTCTTGCAGCGGTTTTCGCATGGATAATTCGCAGAAGTCGTTCTGCTCCTTTTCCCTTAAAGCGAGAGGGCAATCCACGAATACGCTTCAGAGTATTGAGGTCTTCAGGCATTTCCCTGGCCAGTCTCAGCAGTGTCTCGTTGTTTATGATTCGGAAAGGCGCCTTATTAGCCTTTTTTGCCAGGTGTTCGCGATAGGAAAAAAGCTTCACAAGAGCTTGGAGAGAGGCGGCAGGTAATTCCTGGGCCCCTCTAATATGCAGGCAGTCATCGGGCTTCCAGACCTTTTGTGGCTTCTCGCGGAACTTCTCCAACTCCGCCAATCGCTGCTGCGCTACTCCCATCAAATCTCTCTGCAGTAACTCCTGGTGGAGCCTATGTCTCAGTTGAATGAGAAAGTGTGTGTCCAACTGTGCATAGTAGAGTTGTTCAGAGGTGAGGGGCCTCTTTTCCCAGTTGCAGCGCTGAAACTTCTTATTAAGACGTATCCCAAACTCCTCAGAAAGAATCCTGGCGAGGCCCAACCGCTTTCTACCCAAAAGTCGGCAAGCCACAGAAGTGTCAAAGATGTTCCGCACCCGAATACGAAAGTCCCTTCTCAGGCCGATGAGATCATTTTCTGCAGCGTGCAATATTTTTTCCACGGAACGGTCAGACAAGATTCGGCCGAGGGGTGAAAGGTCATCAAGAGAAAGGGGATCTAGGACGAAATCCTCATCCTCACTGGAGATTTGGATAAGACAGATACGGGGTCTGTAAGCAAAGAAGCTGTTTGACTCCGAATCCACAGCCAGAAAACTAGCGCCGCTGATATGTTCGAGGAATCTGTCCAGGTCAGGTTGTCTTGCAATCAATCGGGGAGGTCGCATGGAATGTTTTCATAACACATGAGAGGCTGATGATAAATAGGGAATTCCAGGGAAATGTGCGGGTACATATCACCAAGCGGGTCTATACGGGAAGTCAAAAAACAAGGCGCATTCTCAATGTGACCGTGACCAACCGCTATGATACTTTCTGGTTTATTTGCCGAGCATTTTTTTCTTCAAACTCTGTTGGGCCGGTTTTTCAGAGAGCCAGATGCCGAACAAAGCCTGTTTGAAATTGAGCCCCGGTGTTAGAGAACTATACTCCGCGTTCTTATAGACCTCCACTCCTTTGTCTGGAAGGTAAACTAAATCATAAACGTCATGCTCGTTTATTTTATCCCTGAAAACGGAGATAAAATTTTCTATCTGAGCTTCAATCGGCGCAACATTACCGCCGGTGGCTTTAGCAAAGCCTTCCCTGGTTGCCTTTTCCATTTTTTCGCTGGTGATCTTGGACGACACAATGTGGAGTCTAATGGCCATGGGTTCATCCGCTTCTATGATATCGCTGGCGTCATGACTCTCTTGCTTTAGATAAAGCCCACCCACATAAAGATGTATGAAAAATTTCGTGCGCACACCAGCTCCGTTCAGAACCAACTTTGTTTCACCAAACTCGAGGATGTCAGGCAGATTGACATCTGAGATTTCTTTTGCGCCAGCCAGTGAGGTAATCGTCAAAAGACCTAAAACCAAGATCAAGTGTTTCTTAAACATAAGTCTCTCCAACCTTCCCAGCCTACTACGAGCTGTGCTGATTGGTGGCACTAGTCGTCCCAGCTATATCTGAAGACCAAAATACTACAGCTACAAGGATACCACTGGGAAATTATTATAATACTCCGATTGAGGGAGTCGAATTCTTGAACTTTAGAACAAGAACTAGAAAGGCGTCAAAGAGGGCCTGGTGTATGCTGAATGAGCTCAAACGCTACCAAATACCTTCTTTAGTAGATCCGTAGCCCTTGCTGCAGGATCACTTCTGATCTTCATTTCCTCTTGGCCCACCATGTAGAAAAGCCCATCCAAGGACTTGTCTGTCACATAACGATCAAGATCGAAAGATTCCGCCTTCACAAAAGGAATAGTGGTGTACTTATCCATCATGTTCTTATAAGCACGGGTAACGCCAACGTCGTTCATGCTTGATGATACGCTAGGTTCGAATGCAGCATAGAGCTTGTCATACGTTTTTTCTTTGAAGTAGTCAGTTGCAGCAGTGTCTTTACCTTTGAGGATTTTCTTAGCATCTTCGAAGGACATCTGCCGAATGGCTTCGACAAAGTAGGACTTTGCTTTAGGAGCGGCATGCTCTGCAGCTCTGTTCATGCTGAGAACAAACTCATCAACCTGGCGCTGGTAACCGAATTTCTTCAGTGTGTTCGCAACTGTGCGGATTCTTTCTGGCATAAGAATCTTGATGGCCTCATTGCCAAGGTAGCCGTCCATTTTGGCCACAGAGCTTACCGCATTGGCAGTACCCAGAGAAAGCGCTTCTTTCAGACCAGAAACGATAGTACTCTTGCTTAGGTTTTTCTGGGAGGCCGGGGTGATTATTTTTTCAGCTTGATCCCAAAACCCGGCGTTAACCGATGATATTGCCAGTGCTAGAGTAAGCATGCTCAGCATCACTGTTCTTCTCATATTCTCACCTCTTCTGCTTTTCATTAAAGTAAGGTCCCTTCAAATCACGACATTGACTGGTTTGTTGAACAAAGGGGAAGATAATCATTTATTATGCGATTTTCATTATCTCGGGCGAAATAGTTGGGGAAATCTGAATTAGTTCCAGAGCAGATGCTAAATGGAATATGGGCTAGGCGCCGTTGGGCATTACTAACACATCCACTGGGCGGCCCCATGTGCGACCCCTGTTAGCCAGCCCTCGGTCAAGACCAGACAAGTCGCGGGTTGGTCGCCATGTTGGCGCTCCGGAGTTGTCGAACGACTGGGCTATGCTCGCCCTGTCCAGGTCCATTTGCTCCTCGCCATCCAACTACTTCAGAAATGGCGTGCCGGTCATGTCGAGAAGGGTTGGTGCGATATCAATGATGTGCTGATAACTGAGAGGACGATGAGTGAAGCGCTTCGAGTCCCTTTGACCGACCCCGAGCTGAGGGCGAGGTTAGAAGCCGACGCCGACCCCGACGCCACCGCCGTAGGAGCCGACGCCAACCCCGAGGTTGATTGGCGGGGCAGCCGTACTTCTTCTCGACCAGATTTTGGTTTCAATAGCCTTTATAACGGGATAGGCATAGTCGAAACCTTCAACTGACCACATCTCGCTGCCGGTGACCCTGCCCACGACAGTGAGCAGTGTACCTTTCCTGTAGATGGCGGGATCGAGAAGGTTCCCTGAGCGCAGGAGAAAACGGCCCTCCGAGTGGTCCCTATCCTGGGGCCGATCGTTCTTGCCGAGGGAGAGCTGGAGAAGGGTAATTTCGGATGAGGTAGACGACGCCTTGGTTTCCAAGATCTTTCCACCGAACATTACGACTGCTCCCACATGTCTGTCGGGATTCTTCTGGAGAAGTGAGAAGCTCCCCCTGTAGGTAACCTGAGATCGAGCCTGCTGGGAAACGCCCGAGGCGCAAGCGGCGGGGAACACGAAAAGGACGCTGAGCAGTGCTATTGCTATTTGCTTGGGAATCAAGAAATTCTTTTCCTCACGGCAGAAACATCCGGACTAATGGTAAAGTCTTCTCAATCTTTGTTTGTTCAAACGCTTTATAGCTTTTTTATGTTTAAGCCTGCTTCTCTCGCCTTTACTAAGATAGTAACGATGCCTCCTTATTGAAGGTCCAACATTTCTCTGAAAGTCTTTCTTAAGGCGCTTTAGCCTCTTCTCGAAACCATGCAAGTTGTACCACCTTTCACTGTCCTCATTGTTTATAAAGATTTACACTGTGGCGGCTTTGCCCGCCTGTAATTACTTTCTTCCTCTACTGCATTCTAAGTCGAAACATGAAGTTCTGTATTCTAGAGAGGATATCTGCAGGTCAAGAAACCAGACTATCCTCGATTCTAGAACTGGTAGTTCTTTGAACCCAGCGCCGCTAAGACCCTACTGGAATCATAAAACACAAGGGGCACCTCTTCTTACTCAGACGAGATGCCCACGATAAGAGTGCTGCTGTCAACTAGAGCTTCGCCACATTCTTGGCTGCAGGACCCTTGGTTCCCTCTCCCACCTCGAAGCTCACCCGGTCCCCTTCAGAGAGGGTCCTAAACCCGGGCATGTTGATGTCGGAGTGGTGAACAAATATGTCTCCTCCTTCATCTTGCTCAATGAAACCATAACCCTTCTGCTCACTAAACCACTTAACAGTTCCTTCTGCCACAGCCGTAACCTCCTAAAACTATTGTTCCAAGCCTCAGGCCGCCACCATGGCAAAGGAAACGATCCTATAAAGCCCAACCGACTTGCGAACGAAGTAATTCGTATAATACAAAAGAGCGCAGGGATCAAGCGAAAAAAGAGTTGAGGAGTCTTGGTGATCTTATCCAATAACAGCTACTTAAGTCGAAAGGCAATACGTCCTCGATTTTGATCCTTGCCACTCTAAAAGCTCCTCTTGCTTGTTTGTTTCTTTTCCAATACAGTTCCGCAGACGGGACAAACTTCATCCACTGCCCTAGCCATTATGGTGAGCTTACACTTGAGGCACTTAACAGGATAGACCCTGACTCTATTGATTTCGGTGGGGTCTATATTGCTAGTCATCGGTCTCTTCCTCTTTTCTTGTCTTGAATCGGGACTTTTTTGGCCTTGGACCGAAACATTCAAAGATGGGATACTTTCTATTGCAGTCCCAACAGAAAAGTTCGTCTTCATCAGCGGACCAAGAGAAATGTTTGTGGCCGAGAGGGCACTGCTTGGGTGGCTCTTGGGCAGGGGTATTCATCTCTTCTTTCTGTTGCTCTAGCCCGGATAATTCATGAATCGGCGGCTACTCTGTTGAAATATCCTCCTCTTCATCCTCATCCTTGGCTGAGGGCTCTAAGAAATCTGAGACTGAAGAGGAAATTGTTTCCCGGTCTTCGTCAGAAATCTTTATGAACTCGACACCCATACCTCGCGGCATATCCTCTTCTGGAGGAACTTGGCTACTCGTCCAGACCACTTTTGCTTTGACCGTTATAGGCTGGTTAGGACCACTAATGGTCATACTAATGACTTCATGCAACTCTAAGGGAGACAAGCCGCGGATGAAAGCTCCATCGGGGCTGATGTTGTATGTAACCCTTTCAATAGTACCATCTTCAGTCTGGATGGTGACAGGCCAGCTGACCTCGGCTCTTAGATGTTGGCGGCTTTCTTGTTCCATAGTGCAGGCATATTGTGGAAAGGCTATTTCTCGGAGATTTCTTCCTCTCTCCAGTCGATGCCCCTAGTGGTAGTCAGTTCAGCCACGGCTTTTCTGACTAGCATTGAGTTAGAGGAAAGTTCCTTACTAGCTAGATGCTCAAGGACCATTTTCACTTTGTCAGGAATTTTTATATGTATCACAAGATACTCTAATTTTGCAAACCAAAACAGGAAAAGATCGCTACGCTGGCGCCGTAGCGCGTCATCTACGCACGGTTTGACGAAGTACTCTAGTTAGCCAGGATGTTTAGTGAATTCGCGCCCTGGCGTGACTGCGACCACGATCGGATTTCGGAATGCACTTGATACAAGTCTTCAATCTGCGTTCATAGATCCGAAATCTGAGATCTGAAATTCTAAGGCGGTCTCGCGACAGCAATTCATGAAACATCCGGGCTAATTGTTGACTAGACCGTTGACAAACTGGTTGCCGGACAGATGTAAAGCCGCATGGTTGAGGCGAATTATTCGAAAACATGTTTTCATAACGCGCTCTGCTATGCTATAAAAAGGTTACTGTTGAGAGGATTTCAGATTTCAGATTGTAGATTTCAGATTTTACTGGAGGATTCCTTCATTCAGTTCTTCAGAGAAATCTGCAATCTGCATTCTCAAATCTGCAATCGCTGGGCTCGATTACTCCAGCAGACTCACGCAAAGGGGAAAGACCTCTGAAGTCCCCTATGGGGGCAGGTCAAAGCCGAATCCTTTGGGCCTGGAATCTTTAATATGAAAAAACGGCGTAAAAGAAACAGCTCTGGCAGTGGTCAAACTCAAACTCCCCTCTCCGAAGACAGTTTCAATGCGCCCTTCGCTGAACTGGGCGATCTTTTCAAACAGGTCCAAACCAAGAATCTGACTGAAAGCGAGAGGAGAGAAGCAGGAGCCGAAAAATCCGGGGCTGAAAAAGCAGTACTTCATTCCATGAGCGAACATGAGGTTGGGGCGGAGGATGATTTATTCCGAGAGGCAATGGCTGAGGTAAAGCCTTTGGAGCACAGTAGGGTGCGGCCCAGGGAGCCTGGTCCGCTGTCAAAGCCCTGCAGACGTCCCCTTCTGGAAGGAGAATTGGAGGCATATGCGGAGCTGGTTGATTTGGTGAGCGGCGAGGGTCATTTTGATATTCAGTTCACTGATGAGTACCTAGAGGGAGCTGTGGTTGGGGCTGATTCTGAACTTCTTCCAAAGTTGCGGCGTGGTGATTTCTCAATACAAGCCCATTTTGACCTTCATGGGATGACTGCCTCTGAGGCTAGGCAGGCACTAGAGCGCTTCCTCCTTGCTAGCGCGATGAAGGGGCTGCGATGTGTGCTTATAATTCATGGGCGAGGGCTCAACTCGAGAGACCAGATGCCCATTCTCAAGCAACGCATGTCCAGCTGGCTCAAACGAGGTCGATTAAGGCACCTTGTTCTTGCTTTCGCAACCGCGCGACCCTGTGATGGGGGTGCAGGAGCAATGTATGTGCTTCTGCGCAAGTGCAACCCAGAGAATGAGTTGCTGATGAAATAGGTTCTAGCGGGTGGAGGCCCCTGATTCTCTATTAGCCGCCCGCTTCGCTGTCATTGAGTCGATACAACGTATACGGTGTAAGGTGCAAGGTGTGAAGTCATTCGGCTTCGCCGTCAATACGCTTCGCTGTCATTAAGTCGATACAAGGTATACGGTATAAGGTGCAAGGCGCAAGGTACAAGGATATGATATATTCCGTTTAACGTGTTTTTGCCTTGTACCCTATGCCTTAAACCCTGAACCTTGTACCCTAGTCTCA
>CAJIBP010000223.1_pt1 | contig 12079 bp, 12 predicted proteins | sample 9199361 | NCBI WGS metagenome assembly CAJIBP01 (sample SAMEA7708308, study PRJEB35096) | sediment metagenome | biome: marine neritic benthic zone biome [ENVO:01000025]; feature: sediment [ENVO:00002007]; material: shallow marine sediment [ENVO:03000034] sea grass bed [ENVO_01000059] ...
GTTTGTGAGACCCTGAAATCATGCTGCCTCTATCATCCCAACCGGCAGAAATCACAGGGCCTCTGATAGTTGTCAGGCCGTTTTGTGTCTTTCCATCTCTTATTCAACACCATGCCGGTGGGCGGATTGTGATATCAGATGTCGCGCAATTGGATCACGGCTCCCAGATTCCCCCCTTACGCAAAAGGTGCAGCGCAATGATGCCGATGATCGTTCCCCCAAAGGGTGCTTAACGCTGAAAGCTATCATCAAAGTAGCCACAGCCATGGTCTTGCCCATGAGAAGGGGAGCCACGATCCAAACGCTGGCAAGGGAGCCTAAGATCCCTGTGCCAATTACCTCGCCGAGTCCGGCCAGGTAAATGTTTTTGGAGATGCGATAGGACAAACCTCCCAGCAAGGCACCGATCATCCCGCCCGGAAAGGCCAGAAGAGTCCCCAGGCCCAGAATATTTCGGATTATGCCGGCGATGGTGGCGATGGCCACTGCATAAGCTGGTCCCAGCATGACCGCGCCAAGTACATTGACCATGTGTTGGGCGGGGAAACACTTTGAAATTCCCACCGGGATAAAGACCGGTGATAAGGCCACTGCGGTGGCCTAAAGGATTACGGCACACGCCACATCTTTCGTCTTCATGGCTGTTTCTCCATGTCTTCGCCCGTCTTCTTCTCCAAAATTGATCGTAGGGCTAGATCGGCTTACTCAATGGCGTCAGTTGCTAGACCATGCCTCATAACACGCAAACCTGGCCGGTGGAGCACACAGGATCACCCAAATAGGAAATTCCCTCTAAATAGTTTTTCAAGCAAGAGTCTACCAACTCCGAAGCTGAGACCGATCTCATCACAATTCGTCAGCGCAAGGTTGGCATCGAAGCCGCAACACTATCATGTAGTGAAGATTTCACCATACGGGAATGTATGCTGATGAGCTAATTTACTGTTTACTTTTTAGTCTAAACTTCATCACTGTTCGTTTTCTTTTGTAATAAATTGACGATAGTTATTAACGAAGAAATGGTTGATTATCTCAGTCATATCTTCTTCAGTCAGCTCAAAGGCTTTTCTAGTCCGCTGAAATGGTTCAACGTCTATTGCTTCTGAGATTAATGTTGACATTTCAACTAGTTCGGCAATATTTATACCATATTCCCCCAGAATCTTTAGTATGTTTCTTGAGACTCGTTCAGCTGGATCTGCTGCTGCTTTATATTCCAAAAGTTTTTCTTTTACTTTATCAATGCCATCATAGGTAGAGAGAAAATAGTGTGATACAGCTTCTAAAACCTCTAGTGCATCATCTTGAGACAGAGCCGCCACATAGCTTTCTTTAATTCGTTCCGGGCTTTTGTGATAGACAAGAATTGCTAGTTCATTTCTAACTCTTGTCGTTTTTTCTGGTGACATTTCCCTATTTTTCTTAAGAACTTCAAGTACTGACTTCAAAATGTCTTTTGTGATATGACAGTCTTGAATAAAAAAACATACTCCTCTCTTTATTAGTGAGGGAAGACCACTCATTTTTTGTCTGTCGTTATTCTCAATTTGCATTAGTACTTCTCGTATTAAACGACCAAGTAAAAGTGGTTTTTGACCTTCTCTTAAAACTATATCTTCATTTTCATTACTGTTTCTGGCATCTTATGACTGTTTTAATCATTATCTCTGTTTAAACAGGATCATTTAACTCCATAGGGTTAAAAGATATTAATGCCTGTATTTACTGATAATATTGAGAGTGTGATTCTTCGAGTTTGTAACATTTAACGCGATACCCCCACTCGGACTCCAAATTGTAAACAATGAGTTGAAAGCAGGTCTCATCGAGCACCTCGGAACTCCATCCCAGATGCTCCAGGTAGGCATTGACCATTCGTGCGCTAAACAGGCCTCCCTCCCCTATGATCCCAAGCACATCGCGGATGAGACTTGGTATTTGCTCCAGGGAAATACCCCTTGCAGCTAGACGAACCAAGAGAAATTCTAAAGCTGATGCCATGATAGTTTTCTCGACTCAAAGGCTGCCAGGATCAACTGAGAAAAATACATCTAGCACCTTACACCGGGATGTGGTTCCCACTGGCGGTCAATCCGCAGGAAATACCCGGGCTAGATGCCTGCCTCAGAGGTCTTTCAAGCTCACATTGAAGGTGATATGAAAATGGCATGTTCAAATAATATGCATATTGATTTATGCAGGGCAAAATCGCTCAGTTTAGGTTACATATATTTCGTTAAGAACCTCGTAGGCGAAACAATCGTTGAATTATTGTTGATAATTCTGCCCTCTCTAATCGCGTGAGTCATAACAACGTTTTTGGAGCAGAATGTTCTCAAAATGAGTTAGCGAGTTTTTATGTAAAACTGTGGCGCCTGACTCTATTCGTCCAGTCTTGCCGGCGTGACAAACCCGGTCGGTTTGACTGTCAGAACCGAACAAACCACCTGATTAAGAACTTGTTCGGCGGTATTGCCAATAAAGAATCCTGCTAAGCCCGTACGACAAACAGTGCCCATGACAATGAGTTACATCCGCTTTTGCCATGCCAGTCTGGGAATCAACAGACCTGGCTCACCTCTTATAGATGGAGCTTATGATTTAGGTTTTCTAATGCGAATTTCTCAAGAAACGCGTTGAACCACATCTTGTGCTCGTTTCGGGTATCATCGATAATCTTATCAACCGTATCTCGGGCTAATCCGTCAAACATCTTCAACCTTCCTTCATAGGGTTGTCTCCAACAATGGACAATATGAAGTTCACTGCCTTCCAACTCAGCCAATGAGGTTGCCAGTTCCATGATATTGGTATTGAGACCCTGCCTCTCGTCGTCTGAAGGTAATGGGTCCACGGCGGCTAGGATCCGGGCATACTGTTCACGTCGACTTGGCTTTACTACCCAGACTGGGCACGGGCACTTTCGCATCAGATGCATAGCAGTGCTGCCAAGCAACATGTGTTTAAGTTCACTTTTTCCCTCGGCGGTCTTCATGACCAGATCGTGCCCATTTCGTAGAACCTCTCGGATAATCTCAAGGAATGGGGTTCCAAACAAGACTTTGGTTTTTACCCGTAGTCCTTCAGACTGTAGAGGTGTAATTAAACTCTCCAGACGTTTGCTCGATTCTTGGGCAGCGATCTCCATGAGATCTACATCGTGCCCTGATTTGTTTAGCATTCGCTCCTCGCGGGACAGTTTCTCGAGAACCTCGATAACTGTCAGTTCAGCTTGATTTCTCTCGGCTAGGGTCACGGCCCATTCGAGAGTTGCTTTTCCCTCAGGTTTGCCATCGAGCAACAGAATGTTTTTGAATCGTTTCATGACCAATTACCTTTTTGCTAGGGTTTAGGTGTCTTAGGCTGGCGCCTTTGCCGACCTTGGTGGTCCAGTCGCCAGGGGGACAGAACCCCAGCCATTTTTATCATCTCCTTATTTTATAGTTTGCGCTTAAGTCCTCAAGGCGAGCAGCATCTCCAGCGCAATCACCCCTTCGATGTCCGCCACCTGGTTTTTGAGAAATTGCACGTCTAGCGGATGGTCAAAGGTGCCGCGCAGGGTCACGGCCCCGCCATCGACCGTAACGCTCACCCCAGCACCATGGAATCTAGGAAAAGTCTTCACGATTTCGATGATCTTGTCCTTAATGGCCGCGTCGGACTGCGCAACTCTGGGAACAACGACAATCTCGTTGTCCACCTCCGCCACCCCCATGGTCTTCCAGGCAATGAGCTCAAACAGCATCTTTTCCCGGTAAAACCGTACGGTGCCGGACAGAACGACGAAACAGTTTTCAACGTGGACTTGCACTTTCGTCCCTTTCAATCGAACAGTTTCTGCCGCCACCCCCTCGATCCGCTGTTTGATGACATCGTCGCTCATGGCCAGTCCACGGGGAACCCTCAGCATCCCTAACAGGATGACAAGCACCATGATCATTGGCCATATGTTGTGTTTTTCTCTCATGTGGGCACCCGTTTCCTTTTTCTTTTCAGCCGACATGGTGCGCTCATCAATTGTGGACAACAACCAGCATAAGGGCCGATTGGTCTTGGGGGATAGGATAACTTCCCCGAGCGCCTGTGTGTGCCAAGAGGCACCTCATTCAGGCCGGACCAGGTAGCAAGTGATCAGGCCAAGCATACTGGTGGCTATAAGAAACCTGCAGGCCGAGGCTCGCTCATCCAAGAAAAATCCAAGATCTCCCTCCGCACGCAGCGCCGCAGCCTCATCAAGACTTTGGCCTCTATCTGGCGGATGCGCTCACGCGTCACCCCAAATTCGTCGCCGACCTCTTTCAGGGTATGTGTTCTCGCCTCTCCGATTCCAAAACGCCTCCTCAGCATTTTTTCCTCACGTGCGCTAAGAGTTGCGAGAAGTCTCCAGACGAGTTCGGCCAAGTTTCTTTTGACCGACACCTCTTCCGGCGAGAACGCATCTTCATCCACAAGGAAGATCCCAAGTTTGGAGTCCAAATCTCCGATAGGGCCATCCAGCGAGATAGTGTACCTCCATTTGGCAACCTCGATCACCCTCTTCACCTTATCGATGGGAAGCTCCATCCTTTCGGCGACTTCCTCGTACGTAGGTTTCCGGCCCATGTTTTTGATCAATTCTCGTGAAGTCTTCCTCAGGTTCCCGAATGTAAAGAGTTGATAACCAGGCACCCGGATCGTTCGGGCTTGATCTTGAATGGCGCTGGTGATGGCCGCGAGAATCCACCAGCTAGCGTAGGTGCTGAACTTATGTGCGCGACGGTGGTCGAACTTATCTACGGCTCTCATGAGGCCGATGTTTCCCTCCTGGATAACGTCCAGCAACTGAACGCCACGATTGGTGTATTTCTTTGCAATGCTGATCACCAGGCGAAGGTTCGCCTCTACCAATTCTTTTTGGGCGGCCTTGGCCTCTGCATGAGCTGCAAGAATCGTTTTCAAGTCCTGTTTCAGCTGGGAGCTACTTGTGCGAATTTCCGACTCTACACGGCGTATTTCTTCCAAAGAACTCCCCATCGTCTCTTCGATGCTCAGGAGTTTTTTGCCGGAAACCCCTCTCTCCCAGACAATACTCTCTGCCTGTTGAAACTCCTCTCTGGCGCGGGACGTAAGCTTTTGGATTTGCTCGGGGAAAAGGCCAGTTTTTTTTACACAATTCTGAATGTCTCTCTCCGCAAGCTCGATTCGTTCCACAGAGTCTTTAAGCTTTAAAATGAAATTGTCGATTTGGCCATCATTTAGATTAAGCTCTCGGAAGATCTCATGCATCTGTTTCAGGGTCTGGTCTTCCTCTTCCGCCAGCTCAGGGTTCCAGTGCCCGCCATTCCTTAGGACTCTCAACTCTTGGTTGGACGCGGCAATGCGGTCCATCCTCTCACAAAACTGGTGCAGCTGGCGCTGCGTTTTGTTTTTGGCCACGTTCAGAATGATGAGAGGATAACGGAGTATCACCTGGGCGACCTTCGTTTGATTCATTTCGATTCGTTTGGCGATCTCGACCTCTTTTTCTTTGTTCAGCAGAGGACAGCGTGCCATCTCCTTGAAATACAGATCGAGGGAATCAGTTACAAACAACGACTTCTGGGGCTCTTTGCGATCGCCCTGGACCTCTGGGTCCATTTGCTCTACAAATTTCGCAGCTGTGTCCCACTTCTCCAGGTAGCACATGGTATTATCCCCCGCTTTGCCTGTCTTTTTGTATGCTTCCCGGGCTGTGAAAGGCCGAGTGCGCCAATACAGACCTTCCCTTCTGCGGTGATGACAAACTCTTTGAAACGCCTGGGTGTTCAGTCGTCATCCCAATTTACTCACTGCGAACTTAAGCTTGCCTGAAGCAGGCCCGACTCCGATTCAATCAGCCAATGACCGCCAGCACATCCCCCTTCTGCACAGTGCCGCCGTTTTTGAAAGTGATGGACTGCACGGTTCCTGAAACAGGTGTGGTGATGGGGTTTTCCATCTTCATGGTCTGGAGAATAAGCACCAGATCGCCTTCATCTACCGCATCGCCCTCCTTGATCTCGTTCGGGCCGATATCTTTAAAACGCATCTCGGCCTCATGGGAGAAAAGACCATTGTCTGACGATTTAAGTAGCGTGAAGACTTCGTCACCTGCTTTCGTATGCCAACTCGCTTGAGCATTAAGCATGTATCACTCTCCGAATTCGCTGCTGGACTTCATGATTTAAAACCCATTGATAGTTTCATTTGTTGTTTGATAAATTTGATGATAAATAGAGTATTATTAAACATGTTCTTGTTTCGAGGTTGACTTCTATCTGGCTGGATATGACTGTTTCGCATGTGATTTGATTGATTTGGTTAATTAAGGAAAACTTTACCTTATCGCATAGTTTTGAATACATTTCATATATCGAATTCCTCTCTCTCTTTTCTCTTCCAACCTCAAGTTCAGCTGGAGCGAGAAAGTTATTCGCTCGTATCACCAACAGATCTCGATCTATCAACACTTTGATGTATGGCGACAAAAAACAAAACTCCTCTTCAAAGAAGACACCAACTAAACTCCCTATGGCGCTCTTTTTTCCCTCTAAATCAGATGAGCTCTTCATCCTCTCGCCTCCCCAAAATCCGAATTGCATGGCCTGGGGAATCATGTCCTTTGCTTCAATATCCGACCTCAAAGGGGCAGTCTTTCCAACCTGAGCCCGCAAACACCCCCTGAAGGAATAGGAAGCTTTTGCAAAAAGGCCAAAAAAAAAGGCCAACAGCTCGATTGCTGTTGGCCTACGCTGGGCTGATCTCCTCGCCCAAGCGAGGTTATCCTCCCTTTATCCACCAGTTACACTAAACGATAAACGATTGTTAATCTTGTGTCAACTGCACATGTAATGTGTAATGGTGCTAAGAAAATTCCAAGAAAAACATAACACGAGCGTAACACTTTGCCCTTCGAATCCGCTCTCGAAGTCAGCTTCTCAGGCATGAACAGTTGGATGCCCCTACCCAATGGTACAGTGCGGAACAGTTCATAAATCCTTCGAAACGGAGAGCGGGCTTCATCTTTACTCCCGTCTGCCTCAGGAAACATTGCTGTAGTAGCCGTAATACCTCACCATCTTTTCACCCTTGCCAGGGACATGAGAACACATGGCCGGCCGGCCACTCCAGGGCGTCAAAAGCCTTCTGTTCTTTGTAAATTCCTTGCTCTGAGAATAGGTTCTGGGGTGATCATGATCCTGGTGCATAAAAGGAACTGGAGCCCTCTTTTCATGAGCGTAATATACATACGAGAAAGGTTCATGTAGAATTTTCAAATCACCTCTTCCCATCATACCCCGTTCTATGGCAGTAGAGATTGACCGTGGATGTGTCCCAAGCGCAATGATTTTAGGCATGGTTTTCCCCCTGCAACTATAGTTAGTCTCGTACATACTCCAAAAAACGAGATTGATTGACAGCATTAACATTCCCTTTAAATATCTACCTTTTACAGGTGTGTTACGGTCAGATGAAAAGTAGGTGTCGCAGTCTGTTTTAGAGAAACCAGGGAGAGTATCCAAAAAGTAAGCTTTTCTTTAACTTACAAGACTGAGAAGGCTCACCTCGGACCGGTAAACCGGAGCTGATGCTTGACGATATTCGACTACTCATATCCGAGGATTTGACATAAATGGCCACCAGATGCTATTTAATAGCCATATCATAACTACTTCCAACCCGCTCTCCCCACAGAACTTAACTCGACATTTCAGCCAGAGGAGGATGCAAATGAAAACAAGGCGGAGTAGTTTCCTAAGAATCCTGATTGTGCTGGCATTGACAGTCTATCTTCTTTCCGGTGTTGCATTTGCGAAAGAAGAAATCAGATTCGGGTATGTGAACTGGCCTGGGGTCACGGTCAAAACTCATGTCGCCAAGGAGATCCTGGAGTATCTCGGCTATGAAACGGATATGAAGATGCTCTCGGTGCCTCTGGTTTTTAAGGGGCTAGTTACCAAAGATCTCGACCTCTTTATGGGTGCATGGTTGCCCACAATGATGAGTATCGTCGACAAGTACTTTCAGAACGGATCCATAGTTTCTGTTGCGGTTAATTTGGACGAAACCATCTACACTTTGGCAATACCCAAATATGCTTGGGATGCCGGGGTGAAATCACATGCAGATCTGAATAAATTTGCCGACCGCTTTGGTAGCAAAATCATTGGGATTGAGCCAGGAAACGACGGCAACAAACTTGTCCTGGATATGATCAAGAACAATACGTATGATCTGCACAAGTGGGAACTTGTGGAGAGTAGTGCTGAGGCGATGATGATTGCTGTGGGGACCGCATTCAAACAGAAGCAATGGGTGGTTTGGTTGGGTTGGAGCCCTCACTGGATGAACATGGCTTACGAGATCAAGTACCTGAAGGATCCTCAACAGATATGGGGAAGCGAGCCTGAGATCGTGAGAACCGTCAGCAGAGCCGGTTTGGACAAGGATAACCCCAACGTTTTTAAACTATTCTCCCAAATTAGGGTTACCCCCGAGATTCAAAACGGATGGATCGACGAATACAGCCGTAAAAAGAGAAAAGCCGAAGAGGTAGCCAAGGAATGGATCCGCAACAACCTCGGCATCGTTGATCAGTGGGTTTACGGGGTGACCTCGGCTGACGGCGAAAGAGCCAGAGATGCCATCCGAAAGGCTCAAAAATAGTCGAGCAACACCTATAAAATAGCACCATTTCGAAGGACATATCTTGGGGGCTGAAGGAAATTGGGTGTCCCGATTTGGGATATGTCTTTTTTAGATTGGTGATTGCAGATCTCAGATTTTGGATTGAACTAAGTCAAATCGATGCGAATTAGCAATCTGAAATAGTCGGTACTCTAGCAGAGTCACGCATAAAGGAAAGACCACAGAATCCCTCCTCGGGGGCGACCAACGTCGGGTCCTTTGGGCTCGGAGAATCTACTTAGGGAGAAGCGACAGAGATGGAACATGTAATGACATTTCTCACACAAAAGATACCATTGGGCGAGGGCGTCGCAAAACTCGTGGATTTCATGCTGGAAGCATTTGGCAAGGAATTCAGGGTCTTTTCGAGCGGCGTCACATCGTTCATAGAAGCATTGGAGTGGACTCTTCTCAAAGTACATCCACTCCTTCTCATTGCTCTCATCACCCTTATTTCCTGGTTCCTGAAAAAGTCAAAGAAGACAAGCCTCTTCACTTTTTTGGGTCTTCTCCTGATTCTCAATCTTGGACTGTGGCAGGAGATGGGAGAAACGCTTGCCTTAATTTTAACGGCAACGCTCATCTCTCTGGTCATGGGTATCCCCATAGGTATCCTAAATGCTCATAGTAGGATGAGCTATGCCATTACGTCGCCCATGCTAGACTTCATGCAAACGATCCCCGCTTTCGTCTATCTTATTCCTGCCCTCATGTTTTTTGGACTAGGTGAGGTTCCGGGAGTGATAGCAACAGTTATTTTTGCGATGCCCCCTGCTATTCGGTTGACCTGTCTCGGTATCCAACAAGTGCCCAAGGAACTCAGAGAGGCAGGACTTGCCTTCGGATGCAACACAAAGCAGCTGCTCACCAAAGTGGAACTGCCATGCGCGTTCCCCTCGATAATGATGGGCGTCAATCAGACGATTATGATGGCACTCTCCATGGTGGTGATTGCAGCGCTGATCGGTGCGGGTGGATTGGGCGAGGCGGTCATGCGTTCCCTGGCCATTGTTGATGTTGGACTTGGATTTGAGTCAGGGCTTTGCATCGTGATCTTGGCGATGCTATTAGACCGAATCATCAGAGCTAACTAGCCCGCATCAAACCACCTCGGCAAGCTCCTTCAATAATCGGGCCCGAGAAATGACCCCCAGCAATCGCCGGTCTTCATCTAGCACCGCTATGGGTATCTTTGTCTGTGCTGCTTGTGAGATAAGGTCTTCCAGACTCGTGTCCGGGAGTACGAAGGCGTAATTCTTGCTGGTTATGGGTTCTAGACTGTCTAGATCGCTTTTTAGGGTTTCAGAAATCCTCTGTTTATCAACCACCCCTATAAGACGCCTGGCGGAATCAGTAACGAAAATACTATCGCGGTTGTACTTGCGCATCTTGTTTAGCACCGCAATGGGATCTTCCTGTTCCGCCGAGATCCAGGTGTCCGGTTGCATCATCAGGTTTCTAGCCGAAATCACTCTGGTTCGCGAAACCGAGCTGACGAATTCGGACACGTATTCATCCGCTGGATACAAAACGATCTCCTCCGGAGTGCCAACCTGAACAATCATACCGTCCTTCATAACCGCAATCCGGTCGGCCAATTTCAGCGCCTCATCTAGGTCATGGGTTATGAAAACGATGGTCTTTTTCACAATTGCCACCAATTTCAAGAACTCATCCTGCATCTGTTTGCGGATAAGTGGGTCCAGGGCGCTGAAGGGTTCATCCATTAGAAGTATTTCTGGGTTCACTGCCAGGGCCCGTGCCAAACCCACCCGCTGCTGCATACCGCCGCTAAGTTCACTGGGGTAATTTCTTTCCCAATCCGACAGTCCCACTAGCTCCAGGGCCTCCCCGCCCCGTTTGTAGCGCTCCTCTTTACCAACTCCCTGGATCTCCAGGCCAAGAGCGACGTTATCCCTGACGGTCCGATGAGGTAGAAGGGCAAAATGTTGAAAGACCATCCCCATCTTTTTCTGGCGGATCTCTCGGAGTTGCTGCTTATTCATCTGACCGAGGTCTTCACCATCCACCAAAATTTCGCCCCGGCTCGGCTCGATCAACCGATTCAAACAGCGCAGCAGTGTGGATTTACCGCTGCCGGAGAGCCCCATAACTACAAAAATCTCGCCCTCCTGAATATCGATATTGGCTTCCCTCACCGCCACCGTGCATTGAGACGCTATGTCGTTCTTCTCAACTTCCTCAGGACGGTTTACGAGAATATCAAAGAGTTCGTGGGGATAGTTGCCGAAGACCTTCCAGACCTCTTTACACGAAACCTTGACGTGGCCCTCCCTCATCGCAGCTGCTGCTCCTATTTTAACTTATTGATGTTATTTATTTTCTCGGGATAACCGACGAGCTGGTCTTGTAATATGCCCTATCATCTGAAATGTACAGCAGCTCTGGCCAGACCAGTGAATGAAAAAGTTACCAAAGTCCGAGCAGACTCTAGTGAAGGCAACCTGAAGCATTCGGAGCCATATGAATTAGGCTCCTCCTGCGGGCTAATCGGTCGAGCCCACAGGCCCCGAAAAAGCAGCCCAGGTTTTGCGCCCAAGCAAAATCTATGAGTTTTTGATGCAGGTTAGGTTACTATACCCAACAATGGAAGTCAAACTGCCCAAAAACGGGACCATGCCCACGGCCATACTAGCGAGGAACGTAAGCACCTCGATATTAAGTAGCTGCCCGAAAAAGAGGGACTATAGTATGGTTTTTGATGAGTAAGATGTCCCACTTCCATCTCAAGATGTTGAGGTTACTACCTGGTGGCGGAGTTTTTAGATCTCTTGCCAAGATGTGTACCTAGGGCTTTGTTAACATATGATAAACAAGAAAACACCGAATAGAGACTCTTACAGCTTTATCTCAGGGCTTTCTTTTGAGGGTTTGAGCAAACGGGTTATTGAATGGTGCAAACTTCTTCTTTTCTTGTTTGGGCTTCTCCTTCTTGTTCGTTTCTCGCCTTGGCTTTGCCTTCATTCCCTTACCAGGTTGACCAGGATTCTCTCTCAAGGAAAGGGAAATCCGATTCCTCTCGAGGTCCACGTCCATGATAGTGACCGTCACTTGTTGCTGGACTTTCACCACTTCACCAGGATCTTTAACGAAGTGGTCTGCAAGCTCGCTTATGTGAATCAGGCCATCCTGGTGCACGCCAATGTCCACGAAAGCGCCGAAGGCGGTGACGTTGGTGATGATTCCGGGTAATTTCATACCAGGCTGTAAATCCTCTATGGTCTGTACTTCTTCAGCAAAAGAAAACATCTCAAACTGCTTGCGGGGATCACGGCCAGGCTTGGCAAGTTCTGCAAAAATGTCAGTAAGAGTAGGGATGCCGGCCTTGTCAGTCACATATCTGCTAAGATCGATCCGCTCCCTCAACTCTTCA
>CAJIBP010000557.1_pt1 | contig 12016 bp, 10 predicted proteins | sample 9199361 | NCBI WGS metagenome assembly CAJIBP01 (sample SAMEA7708308, study PRJEB35096) | sediment metagenome | biome: marine neritic benthic zone biome [ENVO:01000025]; feature: sediment [ENVO:00002007]; material: shallow marine sediment [ENVO:03000034] sea grass bed [ENVO_01000059] ...
AGGAAAGAGAAGGCAAAGCAAGAGAAGAGCAAAACCTCCAGAACTAAGAAAGCGGCGCCAAAGTCAGAACGGGCACCAAAAGCGGCTACCTCCAAGAAGGAGGGCAAACCCACTCACATTGTCGGCATGGGCGCTTCTGCAGGCGGGTTGGAGGCGTTTGAACAGTTTTTCTCGAAGATGTCATCGGACAGCGGGTTGGCCTTTATCTTGGTCTCCCATCTGGATCCCACCCACATCAGCATCTTGCCCGAACTCGTTCAAAAATCCACCGATATGAAAGTCATCCAGGTTGGAGGTGGGACGGTGGTCAAACCAAATACAGTTTATATCATTCCTCCCAACTCTGATATGGCTATCCTGAACGGAACACTTCAGCTTATAGAGCCTCTGCATCTCGCAGGTCCAAGAATGTCCATTGATTACTTTTTTCGATCTCTGGCGCAAGACCAAAGGGAGCGGGCGGTCTGCATCATTCTCTCCGGGATGGGAACTGACGGATCTCTCGGTTTGAAAGCCATAAAAGAAGCATTGGGGATGGCCATAGTTCAAGATCTGGACAGTGCCAAATATGACGGCATGCCGAAAAGCGCAATAGAAACCGGGCTTGCGGACTATGTTTTATCCCCGGCTAAAATGCCGGAACAACTAATAAAGTATACAAACCACTTCGAGGAAAGACCGCTCCTGAAAGCCACTCCTGCCGAGAGGCCACTCTCTGACGCCTTGCAGCAGATATTTATCCTGCTCCGCACCAATACGGGCCACGATTTTTCCCATTACAAGCAAAATACCATCTGTCGGCGCGTTGAAAGGCGGATGACGATTCACCATCTGGAGAATGTTGCAGAATATGTCCGTTATCTTCGTAGAACCCCCCAAGAGGTTCGTAACCTGTTCAAGGAGCTTCTGATCGGCGTTACCAACTTTTTCAGAGACGCCGAGGCTTTCGAGACCCTTAAGAAAAAGGCACTGCCGCAGATGTTTGCCACCAAGCCTGAAGATGAGCCTGTGCGAGCATGGGTTCCGGGTTGCTCCACCGGGGAAGAGGCTTATTCCATAGCGATTGTTTTGCGGGAATGCATGGACGAGCTCAAACGGCACGGGCGGTCTGGCGATATCCAGATCTTCGCAACAGACATTGACGAGGATGCCATCGACAAGGCTCGGGCAGCTGTTTATCCGGGAAGTATTTCCGTTGATGTGAGTCAGGATCGGTTGAAGCGATTCTTTATCAAAGAGGATAGTTTTTACCGGATCAACAAAGACATCAGGGAAATGTTGATTTTTGCACCCCAAAACATCGTCAAGGACCCGCCTTTCACCAAGATGGATCTGATCTGCTGCAGGAATCTTTTGATTTATTTGGATAACGAACTACAGAAGAAACTGGTGCCCCTTTTCCACTACAGCTTGAGGCCGGAGGGGATTCTTTTCTTGGGCTCTTCTGAGACCATCGGCGGATTTGCTGATCTTTTTGCCGCTATTAACAGGAAATGGAAGGTATTCAGACGGAAGGAGACGGCGATTGCCGTCCAACCAGTGGGGGGGTTCCCTCTGGTGCCGCCACCTATTGAGCGGACCGGAGTGGAACTAAAAAGAATCAGGAAACTCTCCGTCCCCCAACTGGCCGAAAAGAGCCTGCTGGAAAGATACGCCCCTCCCTGCGCGATTGTCAACGACGCAGGGGATATCCTTTACATCCATGGCAGGACCGGCAAATACCTCGAACCCGCCCCCGGGGAAGCCAGGTGGAGTATTTTTGACATGGCGCGCGAGGGCTTGAGGCTGGAGTTGCCCTCTGCCATTCGTAAAGCGGCTTCTGGAAATAAGGAAATCACCCGTGAAGGCTTGCAGATAAAGATAAACGGAGAAGTCCAGCCCATCAATCTAACGGTAAGGCCGGTTGGTGAATCCGAGGCGATGCGAGGTTTGTTTTTGGTCTTGTTTGAAGATCTGGCACCTCCCCCAAAAAGGAGAGCAAGGAAGCGAAGCCTTGACCCGAAGAAAGAGCCGGACAAGAGAGTTGATGAACTGGAGCGAGAACTGAAGCAAATTAGAGAAAGCCATCAGATTACGGTGGAAGAGTTGGAAACTTCCAACGAAGAACTCAAATCAACCAATGAGGAGTTGCAGTCAACCAATGAGGAGTTGCAAAGCTCCAATGAGGAGATGGAGACCTCCAAAGAGGAGCTCCAATCGCTAAACGAAGAACTGGTTACAGTAAATACTGAACTTCAGGAGAAAAATGTGGAGTTGGCGCGGACCAACAACGATATGAAGAATTTGCTTGACAGCGTCGAGATTCCAACTGTCTTTTTGGATTGTGATCTACGCATTCAGCGTTTCACCGGACATGCAACCAAGGTCATTAGCCTGATCCGCTCAGATGTTGGCCGGCCCATCACCGATATTGCTACTAAGCTCGAGTATGAAGATCTCGCCAAAGATGCTGAGGAGGTTCTCAGAACCCTTGCATTCAGAGAAACAGAGGTCAAGACGAAGAAAGGGTACTGGTATTTAATGCGGGTCTTACCCTACCGAACCGTAGATAATGTCGTTGACGGTGTTGTGGTTACATTCTTGGACATAGATAGCCAGAGGCGAGCCGAACTGGCCCATCAGGAGGCTTGTGAGTTTTTAGAGAACGTTGTGAATACAGTTCGTGAGCCATTAGTTGTGCTGGATAATGAGCTGAGGGTTGAGTCGGCCAACTCAACCTTTTATCACGCCTTCGGGGTGAGGCTGGAGGAGACCGAAGGACAGTTCATATACGACCTTGGCAACCGACAGTGGGACATTCCAAAATTGCGGGAACTTTTGGAGGAGGTCATTCCTGAGAAAAAAACTATTGCAAATTTCGAGGTTGACCATGAATTCGAGCAAATCGGCAGGAGGAGGATGCTTCTGCATGCCCGCGAAATTCGTCCCCTGGGAGTCGAGACGAGGAGGATACTTCTTACCGTTGAAGATGTTACTGATGAGAATCAAGCTTAGGCAATCTAGGAAAAGGCAAGGATAGGCGAGCAAGAGGAGAGTGAGGGGAAGACCAATAACGGGAGCAAGCCATGGAGAAGACTAAGACCTCCGCAATCATGATTAGTGACCTGCGCCAGCGAGCGGAAGAATTGGTGCGTCAAAGGCCTGAAGATGTCACGAAAATCCCTGGCTACGATATCCAACGGTTGGTGCACGAATTACAGGTTCATCAGATTGAACTGGAAATGCAAAACGAGCAACTACAACAGGCTCAGCAAGAAGTTGAAGAGTTGTTGAACAAGTATTTTGACCTGTATGAGCTTGCCCCCATGGGGTATTTTACCCTTGATCGCCAGGGTATAATCCTCGAGGCAAATCTTGCCGGCGCCAATCTATTGGGCGAACAAATGCGCCATCTGCTTAAAAGGGGATTTTCTCGTTTCGTCTCTGAGGATTCTCAGGAGGAGTTCTATTTTCAGATCAGAGGGGTTGCTGAGACGAAGACCAGGCAGAGTTGCGAACTAAGACTAGTGAAAAAGGATGGCGAGCAATTCTATGCCCAGCTGGAAAGCATAGCTATACACGATGATGAGAACCGGCCGATTGGAACTCGGACGACAATGAGCGACATAACCGAGCGCAAACGGATGGAGGAGACCCTTCGGGAGAGTGAAGAGAGGTTCCGTTATCTATCTGAAGCAGCCTTTGAGGCAATTGCAATTCACGAAGGAGGTGTGTTGCTCCGGGCAAACGATCAGTATTTTGAGATGTTGGGGTATGAGCCGCAAGAACTGCTGGGAAGGCAAGTATTAGCCCTCGCAGTAGCACCGGAGGCAAGGGAGCTTGTGCAGCACCAAATATCTTCAGGTAGCACAGGTCCCTATGAAGCAATTGGTCTGCGGAAGGACGGGACCAGGATTCCAGTGGAGATTCGGGCTAGGGAGATGCAACATGAAGGCCGCAAGGCGAGAGTGGCAGTAATCAGGGATATTACTGAGCGTAAACGGGGCGAGGAAGCGCTTAGGAATGCACATGACGAATTAGAGCTACGGGTAAAGGAACGAACCGCTGAACTATCACAAATGAATACGCAACTGAATCTGGAGATAGAAGAGAGGAAGCAGGCAGAACGAGTGGTTAGAGAAAGAGAGACTGAGCTGGAGGCCAAGGCTCACGAACTTGAGGAAGTAAATAGTGCACTGAGAACTCTGTTGAAGAGAATGGATGCGGACAAGGAAGAGCTGGAAGAAAGAGTCTTAGTCAATGTCAAGGAACTAACTCTGCCGTATTTGGAAAAACTGAAGAATACCCAAATGAGTGAGCAACAGAGAATCTGTATAAACATCCTTGAGTCCAACCTAACTGATATTGTATCACCATTCGCGCACAAATTGTCCTCTAAGTATCTCAACCTCACTCACACAGAAATAAATGTAGCAAATCTGGTAAAGGAGGGTAACCGCACAAAAGAGATAGCCCAACTACTGGGATTGTCCGTTAGAACCGTTGAGGTCCACAGACAAAGTATAAGAAATAAACTTGGTCTTAAGAACCGAAAAGCCAACCTCAGATCCCACCTGTTGTCCCTGCGTTAGTACGTACTTATTCTAAGCATTATTTACGTTATAAATTAGTATTTATCGTAGAGAAATATGTGTTATGTTACTTCATAGCCTTGGATTAATTGGATCTTTGGATTATTCGTCTGGGGTTGGCAAATGGCGTGGCGCATATTTGTCTGGGGGGCGACCAAGACTCGGTTCACTGTAGACTATCTGATTGAACTCAAAACTCTGTGTGTGATAGCCATTTCGGCTTGCGCTGAGAATATGTTGGTCCAGTAGGCGATTGCTACTGCTTGAGCGCTTTACCTCGGAACTTCAAAACTTCTTAATTCTTTCTAGAACTGCACGGCTAGGCCGTTACTGCTGTTTCTAACTCACTTCACAACCGCTGGACCTCTAAAGATAAGATTCTTTTGTTGGCCTGTGAATTCATATGGAAACGCTAGTGGTTTTTCTATTCGATCATTCTCTCTAAAGACACCCCAAGATGGGTTCCTCGAGGGGACAGCACGGTGCTTTTTCAATGACGCTTTTCTTATGGGGATGGTGAGATGGAAGATCAGTATTGGGAAAAGTGCCAGTACTATGCGGCCGAAAACTGCCCGGATGAGTCAAGGATATTCTTGGATCGAGCATATCTGATTCCGCATTTGCTTAATTACTCAGAAATCGAGGCCGCCAAAAAGATCTGTAAAGAATGCAAAAAACAGGAGCGGAGAAACTCCTATCGGATAAACAGACCACTGGCAGTTGTGTTAGACAACAAACAGCCAAATACAAGAGTTGAGGGAACTGTTATAAATTCGAGTGCAAGCGGTGCACTACTCCAATTAAAAAAATGGATAAATTTTGCCAATGTTGAAGTGGTTGAAGTTGTATTCACTTCCACTGACAACAATAAGCCAGGTCAATCAAGCAGCATAGTAATGAGAGGATCCGGACTAATCAAAAGAAAGTCAAAAAAAAAGCGCCAGGTGGCAATTATGTTCCTGAATAGTGCAGAACAGGATTAATAACAATTAACATAGAGGCCGCTGTTCAATGAATTCTTAACCCCTTGGCGAGAACCTTTTAGCAGTATGGAATAGGGGCAGATCATGGCGAATATTTTGGTGGTAGGTGGGTTTCGTACAACAGCTCTGCTTTATCGAGAAGTATTGCAGGACGAAGGACATAGCGTTCTTCTGGCTATGAATGGCAAAGAGGGCCTAGGGTTTGCTCAGCGTCAACGCATCGATGTAGTTATCGTTGACGAAGATCTTAACGATTTCGAGGTAAGTGGAATTCTCCCGAGGCTGAAGTTGCATCAACCTCATATGCTTGGCGTTCTTTGTGTGTGGGACAGTAACGGTCTCTCTGTAAATAGGCACTCGTGGGATGGGTTTTATTTGAAGACTAAGAATTATAGCTCCTTACAGAAAGTGATCCAGGGACTGTCGTCTAAAGTTATTCAATTAGAGGCGCGGGCGTAAGCACAGCTACAATTGGAGTAGCTGCACTGAATAGGAGGCATAACCATGCAGATGAATGCGCCAATCAGAGATGTCGAAGTGATGAAGGATAGGTTGATGATCGATATCTATAAGAAGAGAATTCAGGAAAGGAAGCTTGATCCTAACTTATTGCGGGGAACTTGGCTGGAGGCCAGGGATCTGTTGGTAGCACACTTTGGCAAGCTCAGCGGTATCATGGAGGCCAACAAGTATAAACTTGTCACCCTTTACCAGGTCTCAATCATGGAACTGCAAATGGATTGATCTCTCATTCACTCCAAACATTCGCCCTTGTGCCGGCTTAAGAAATGCTTCTGAGGGTCCAAAAGTTGATTCCTGAAGAGCCAGCGGAATGAATGATATTCGGCCCCGGAATAGCTCCGGAGTTAGAGGAAAAGATCTTCAACCCTTTCTTTACGACCAAATCCACCGGCACTGGACTGGGTCTTTCCATATCTCACCAGATTGTAGAACGTCACGGTGGGATCATCTCCGTCGATTCCAAACCGGGCCAGACAACGACATTCAGTGTCGAACTTCCGGCTACGCCCAAGAATTAAGAAATAGAAAACGCAATCCGAGATCCGCATTTCGCAATCCGCAATCGTACCTCCGGTGGCCCGGTCATCTTTATAGTCTCGCCACAACGCTTCATGAATCAGGCGGGCTAGAAGACCATTCAAAGTGCAACGAAGAGTGAGGTCAACGTCCCTCAAAAGGGGTGAAACGTTCTTTGCACTGTAAGTCTTTCTTGCGACTCACTCTTTCCTTGATAGGCCACTGTCTCCTCCAACCGATCAAAAGCACGTCAACATTTGTTGCATCCCTTCTGACTGTCCCCACCTCACTGAAATCACCTTTCCTGCACAGAACAAGAACGAATTAATGTGATAATTTTGTCACTGTTGATCCATATAACTATCTGTATTTTATGCACTATATCTAGATACCAAGGTTGCAAGATCTCTTGCTACTCATGAACTTAGGTCTGAAGTGGGCTGTAAAACTCGTTTCTGGAACGAGGGTTGCTCTAGTGAAAGAACAAAGGCAGGAGCTCCAGCTGAACCATAACCATGAATAACTTCAGCAAGACGGCCTTTAGTGTAGAGGAGAAAGGAGGGCAATAACCATGAAAAAGATGAGATATCAACCTTTATTAGGTAAGAGGTTTCCGGGGTTCAGAATGCAGTCTGCGACTTACAGAAGTGCGAAATTGAAACTAATTCTGGCACTGGTGCTTGGGATCATATTCGTTGGCGCATTTAGTGTTCCAGCTATGGCGGGCCACAAATACCGATCATGGAAGGTGATGACTCAGAACCTCTACGTCGGTGCAGACATTGCTCGTCCGACTAGAGCTGAAACGCCGGAAGAATTTGTAGCGTTAGCCGAGGAAACCTTTGAGGTGCTCCTTGAGACCAACATCTTTGAGCGCATCCAGGCCTTGGCAAACCAAATTAAGCGCCACCGACCACTTCTGATCGGTCTCCAGGAAGCTTACCGCATCCTGCGCCCGGCATTGGGGGTAGACCTCGATTATCTATCTTTGTTGCTTGATGCCTTGGATGATATGAACGTCGATTACAGGGTGGCAGCGGCAGTACAGAACTCGAACCTGATGATACCGATCGTTGGCAACGACATCGTAACACTTACCGATCGAGATGTGATCCTGGCGCGAGGCGACGTTTTCACTTCAAACGAGTTCCATGGCAACTACCAGCAAAAGCTTCAGTATGATCTGCTTGGCGCCACCATAGAGAGTACAAGGGGGTTTGTTGGGGTTGAAGCGACAAAGTGGAATAAGACAATACTTTTTGTGAACACCCACCTGGAGGAGAGGGCTCAGGACATCATGCCTGAGGACCCAGATCCACTGATCTCAGCGATTCAGGCGTTGCAGGCGCAAGAGCTAGTTGGCATTCTCAGCGATGAGACTCTGCCTACTGTCGTTGTGGGCGACTTCAACTCGGACCCGAGAGATCCCGTCATTAGTGACCCCGGTCTCCCTTTCGACATCGTGCCACCCTATAAGCAAATGCTATTCAATGGGTACAGTGACGCCTGGCGTCTAAATCTCTTGAAATTCCTTAATCCTGACGGGTTTACCTGTTGTCAGGATGAACGGCTCAACAACTCCATCTCTGCGCTTGACGATCGCATAGACTTCATATTCGTGCGCAACAGGACAGAGGGTGGATCCTTATCGTCCGTGGGACCAGTGTTTGCAGTTGTCGTCGCGGATGAGCCAAGGGACAGGACAGAGTCGGGTTTGTGGCCCTCAGATCATGCAGGGGTAGTGGCTAGAATCTTCATTCCTGCACTGGAGAGAACTAACTGGCGACCATCATCAAAAGGTAGACCAGGTAGAGGTTTTAGAAGAGTCAAGGGAGATGACAATTGACCTCGAGCTATTAAACAACAAGAGCGGGGCCGGTGACGGCTCCACTCTTGTTGATTGCCAAGTTCCTCTATAAGAGAGGTTTAACAATGAGAAATTCAACAATAATACAAGCACTCTCAGTAATATCTGCGACTATCTTGCTGAGTGGATGCATGACCGCTGACGAACACTATCGGCAGACCCACGGCGCCCAAGAGCGTCAGATGACAGTGGGTACAGTGCAGAAAGAAGTACGGAAAGGTATGTCGGCCGCTGAGGTTGCGGAAGCGTTGGGGTCACCGAACATCGTTACCACGGATGTCGAAGGTCGCGAGGTATGGGTCTACGACCGGATTTCTACAGATGTGACCTATTCGAAAGATTCCGGTGGCGTCGGCGGTGCTCTTCTAATCGGCGGTGCATCTGGTGATGTTGCCGGCGGAGGTCTGGCCTCTGGTAGCTATTCCAGATCTGCTGGGGCCGAATCCAAAACACAAAGGACTCTGACTGTAGTTATTAAGTTTGATGGCCAAAAAAAAGTGCGTGACTTTTCTTATCACGCGAGCAGGTTCTAGCCCAATGACACGTAAGTTTGCTGCAACATGTGTACTTTTGCTCTTGTTAGTGTGTTCTTTGTCGTCATGTGTGCATCAGATGCCAAAAGACGCCCTAGCTCTATCACCTGAATCTCTCAAAGATCGACAATTGCAGACCCGGTTATTCGATACCACCGATGAGGCGATGCTGCTTACTGCATCTGCGGCTGTGCTTCAAGATTCAGGATACACGATAGAAGAAAGCGAGGTTGCGCTAGGTGTCATAGTCGCTTCACGCGACAGGGATGTTACAGAGACGCATTCAGCTGTATGTTTTTTTTGCTTCGGAGTACCTTATGATCAAAGACAAAGGGTGTTCGTATCACTAGTCTCGACACCTGTGGATGACAATCGGACAGCCGTCCGCATTACGTTCCAACACATGGTCTGGAACAACCAAAACGCAATAGTGAAAAACGAACAGATTAGGGATTCTCAAATCTATCAGCAGTTCTTTGCCAAGCTCTCAAAGTCTGTCTTTCTTATAGCCAATGAGATCTAGGGACTCTGCATGAAGAAAAATACTTCCTTCTTATGTGTTTTGTCTATCGCCTTGATTCTCAGCTCTTGTGCGGGGCAGCAGAAAAACATTCTGCGGACAGAGGAATCCCAGTTAAAGCTCAGGAGTATTCAGAGCCGAGTGTTTGACACGACTGATCGGACTCGGCTGCTCAGGACCATTATCGCAGCCCTGCAAGATTTGGGATTTGTCATTGATGATGCTGACGAGACTCTCGGTACTGTATCGGGGACCAAGCGCTCCTGGTACATGTTGCGCATGACTGTATCTATCAGGCCGAGGGGTGACAGTCAGATGATTGTGCGCAGCAATGGTCAGTACAACTTGCAAACAATAGAGGATCCAGAACCTTACCAGCAATTCTTCGCAGCTCTGTCCAAGGCTCTTTTCCTGGAAGCACAACAAGTGGAATAAAGAACATTTTGGATTGCGGATTGCGGAATTCGGATTTACAAAAGTTGCGATCAATACCTTGGGGAGGCTTAAGCAGAGTTTTATCTTCCGATCAAACGCGAAAGTCTAAGATACAACAATCCGAAATCCGAAATCTGCAATCTACAATCTACAATCCGAACTGGTCTTGACTCTGCTCAAGAAGATGGTAATATTTTGTCAATGCTGGGCTGAAACCCAGGAACTATTAACTTGATATCACTATAGGGCCACGAAGGCTTATCTTTCCCCAGGAGGGTTAAAAGAAGATAAGCTCGTAGGCCTTTTTTGTTGGAGATAATGATTACTCCCTCACTCACCTCCCCGAGAGTGGAGAGGCTGAATCTGCTAGGACTTCTGCGTGAGTGGAATAGAGAAGAACGGCGCCGAAAAGTGATGAAACAGGATTGGAACCATGCATATATCTGAAGGAGTACTATCCGCACCGGTGCTCATAACTGGTGCTGCTCTTACCGCAGTTGGCGTTGCCATCGGCCTCAGGAAGATGCATCATGAGAAGATTCCCCAGGTAGCGGTACTGACGTCAGCCTTTTTTGTTGCCTCGTTGATCCGCATACCTTTCGGCCCTTCCGCAGTGCACCTTGTTCTGAATGGTCTCCTTGGCCTAGTACTGGGGTGGTCAGCATTTCCGGCCATCCTGGTAGGCGTAGCGCTTCAAGGACTTATCTTTCAGTTCGGCGGCTTGACTACTTTGGGTATAAATACTTTCATCATGGCCGCCCCAGCTATCCTCTGCTATTACCTCTTTGCCCGGGGCATCAGCCACAGAAACTCCGGTGTGGCTATGGCACTCGCTTTTGGATGTGGCTTTGTTGCTATTCTGGCCAGTGCTCTCTTATTGGCCACATCTCTTATATTCACAGGGGAATCATTTCTCGAGGTTGCCAAGCTTCTTGTGTTGGCGCACCTCCCTGTGATGATTCTCGAGGGTCTCGTCGCTGCTTTCTGTTTGGCATTTCTTATAAAGGTCAAACCGGAACTCCTTGGAGCAACTCATGCACCCGGGTAAAAAACAGTCTCTTCTTCAAAGAACTACCATCGCAATTTTTATTGCCTTCATGCCAATTTTTCTGCTGACTCCGACCCACGCCCTGGCCCATAAGATGAACGTTTTCGCCTGGGTTGAAGGGGATACGGTCTTTGTGGAGGGAAGCTACGGCGGAAAAAAGAAAGCGAAGAATTGCCTGGTTGAGGTGTTTAACAAGGCTGGAGTCAAACTTCTGGAAGGCATAACCAATAAAAAGGGCGAATTCTCCTTCAAGCCACCAGTAATGGCAGAGCTCAGAGTGGTGTTAACCGATGCTATGGGGCATAAGAACGATTTCGTTCTTCCTGCAAGCGCCTTTGGAGAAATGATTACATCGCAGTCCACTTCGCCTTCGGAACTCCAATCGAGCAAAAAAGACTCTACTGCCGCTACGATTGACCCCCACCAGTTGGAGGAAATGATCGACAAGGCTCTGGACCGGAAGCTCGCTCCGGTTATCAAGCTCATCAGGGACACCCGAAGAGAAGGCCCATCGTTCAAGGAAATCATAGGCGGTATAGGCTATATCTTTGGCCTTATTGGTGTCGCCCTCTATTTCAGCAATAGGAAAAAGAAAGAAAGAGGTCAGAGGTCAGAGGTCAGAGGTCAGCAGAATGCGGACAGCAAGTGATCATTTCCAAGTGCTGCCTCACCAAGTGGCATTTGGTTGGTTTCTATTCGTATACTGACTGAACGCTGAGGGCTGACAGCTAAGCAATGCATCTCGACAATTTCGCCATCGGGGATTCGTTTCTCCACCGCGCGGACCCCAGAGTCAAAGTGGTCCTCGCCGCTTTGTTCTCCGTGGTTGTAGCACTGGCGGATAGCTACGCTTGCCTCACAGTTGCTTCTTGTGTTGCGGTCACTTTACTACTTATCGCTCGGCTCTCCCTGAAGCAAGTTCTTTTGCGACTGCTTGCAGTGAACACCTTTGTCCTGTTTCTCTGGCTGTTCCTGCCTTTCACTTACGGTGGAGAAGAGATCTTCTCTATTGGCCCTTTGA
>CAJIBP010000569.1_pt1 | contig 11985 bp, 9 predicted proteins | sample 9199361 | NCBI WGS metagenome assembly CAJIBP01 (sample SAMEA7708308, study PRJEB35096) | sediment metagenome | biome: marine neritic benthic zone biome [ENVO:01000025]; feature: sediment [ENVO:00002007]; material: shallow marine sediment [ENVO:03000034] sea grass bed [ENVO_01000059] ...
ACTGCTCAAACGGTTTTGATCGGGGATGGGCCTTTGCGTGAGGAACTAAAGACTCTTGCTGCCAATTTGGGAGTTGCGGATCGTGTGCATCTTCTTGGCTTTAGACCGCTCGCAGAGGCGATGGCGGCAGTTAAAGAATGTGATCTGTATTTTGCTCCTTACCAGGGTAACGCCCTGGTGGAGGCGATGGCCATGGGGTGCCCAATCGTTGCATACGATAATGAACCGCACCGCGAATTCCTGACTCCGAACAAGACTGGGGTGATGGTTCCACATCGGGACGTTGAAGCAGCGGCAGTGGCTCTAGCCAAACTGCTTGAGAACCCTGAGCGGGCGAGAGCGCTCGGTTCGGAAGCAAATGCGGAAGTATCCAGGCGGTATACTGAAGATAATATTGTCAACACCTGGATTGCGCCATTTATTGCTGTTTACGCTGGGTCTTGCGGGCAGTAAGTCATGGGTTCGCCTGGACGATCTTGCTGGTATTAAATCTTCCAGTGAAGGTTGGGATTCAGAAGCACAGGTCTATCCATTCGCCGCTCGTCATCAAGGCAAATGGTACATGTTCTATAATGGCAATTCCTTTGGTCGTGATGGCATAGGATTGGCGATTGCAGGGTAGATCGTTTGAATTTTCCAAAAAAACTTCTGATGTTCAACAATACATACAGACGACACAGCTATGGATTATTCATAATTCTTCTTATGGAGATTAACAATGACTAGGCTCTTTGATACAGATACAAAAGCCCTAAGGCAACGTGAACAACTTAATATTGAAGGTGCGCGCTATAATCTAGAGGACTGGATCATTCATCAAGTTAATCCTTATGAAGGAATGCGAGTGCTAGATCTCGGTTGTGGGACGGGAAAGCAAATTTTCGCCTTTGCCCCGATAGTTTTATCAGATGGTTACCTTTTGGGACTAGACATCTCAAATGAGGCGGTAATGTCAGTCAATGCCAAAGCTGAGATGGAGTCGTTGGGCTTTGTCAAAGCTATTGAAGGCTCGATTGATGATTGCTCTGAGTTGCTGGGAAATCGCAAATTTGATCTTATACTATCAACATATGCTATATACTATTCAAAAGCTATGGTAGAAGTTATATCCGATCTTCGGTATCTTCTTAACCCAAAAGGGCAGGTGTTTATTTGTGGATACGGAAAAGGTAGTAACCAAGAGATGATCGATCTTATTAATCAATCGATCTCTGATCCTGCACTAAGAGTGAAGGAAGTGCATGATTTTATTGAGTCATCTGAGGTGGCTGAGGTGGGAAAATCATATTCTGAATATAGAATTGTACGATTAAATAATCAAATAAGATTTAATTCGCCGGAGGGTGTTCTAAAATGGTGGGAGAATCATAATTCTTTTGCTCGTGAGATTTATGATCAGGTTTCCGAATCTATTCAGGTTCACTTTGCAGAAAAAGGCGAATTTGTTCTGACTAAGAATGTTTTGGGAATCCAATATTATGTTTAAAGAATTTAGTTACAATGAATACAGTAGAATCCTTGAATATCTGATAAGGAAAAGAGAGAATCTCTGTTTTGAAGATGTTGTTTCTACTGATGAGGGAAATCACTTCTTTATTTTACGTCATGATATCGATTATTGTCCAAAATCTGCACTTTTTATGGCAGAAATTGAATCAAATATGGGCGTTCGTGCATCGTATTTTTTACTGTTTAGCTCAACACATTATAATTTGCTATCTAGTGATTACTGTTGGTTTCCGCGGGACCTAGTTAAACTGGGACATGAAGTTGGACTTCATTATGACCTGCGGTGTTATGAATACTTCGGTAGAGATAAGCCATTTGAAATGTTGCGAACCGAAAGTAAAATATTAAGTAATCTTACTGGGAGACAAGTTAGATCCATCTCAATGCATGAACCCGCTACTAGCGGAAGAGACCCGTTCAAAAATACTAAGGATTTTATTAATGCATATGACGACCTATTTACCAAGAAAATGCCATATTTCTCTGACTCCTGCGGCGCATGGAGTGACGAGGCCGTGTCTGCCCTTCAAGGCGGAAACTTACCTTCTCGATTCCAACTGCTTATACATCCTTTTCTTTGGAGGGAGGAACCTGTTGACCGATGGACAGTATTAGAAGAGTTTATCGAACAGAAAAACAGGAAGTTAAGGGAGTATGTTGAAGAGAGAAAAGAGATGTGGGCCAAACATCAGGGAGTTGTTGAGCACGACAAACGAAATGAATCAATATAGTCTCAATGCAGCTTCAGTTATGGCCTAGAGCGTCGGTGAAACACCCAAACACGGTTTTGTCACGGAAGCACTGAGTGGGTTCCAGATTTATGCTGCAGACGCCCCCACTAGGTGGCTGCCGCTCGCGAGAATCATGACTCTGGAGCGCCAAGGCACCACTGACAATCCAAGAGTATGACCTAGCGATACAAGACCTCAACCCTCCTTTAGCTTTTGCTATATCCCATTAAGCTTTATGTCTTTTAAGGCGTTTACTGATTTAGGTTTGGGGCTGCTTTCATGGATTTCCCATACATGCTAGCTCGGTCACAGACCTGATGCGAGCGTCCAACATACAGAGTAACCAACTCCATCGGTATTCTAAGACCTCTGACTCGAAGGCCAGCCAGATTATGCAATCGACACCTAATGTGCGATTGCGTGAAAGACTGTCGTGAACCCTACAGAATAGGGCATTGCAGCTGTGATCTTGCCAGGGGTTGAAAACACCATTACGCAGGGAAGTTGATGTTGAGTGATTGCCAGCCAAAATTCAGTGAAAAGATGCTCCATGAATCTAAGCACGAGCCATAAAGCGCGGAAAACCAACCATGGAGATAATAACATGGTGTTGGTCTACACCAAGACGCTTCTTCTGCAAAGTGGAGTGGCTGTCACTGTGTTGGTCTCTTCTTGGTTGGTTTCTCTCTATATCAGACCCGCAGTATTTGGCCAGTATAGTTTGTACATATCTGTGGTCGGCGCATGTGGGATGCTTTTCATTAATTGGCCTAATGCGGCCTTGCTCCGCTTTGGGAGGGAAGAATGGAATTCGGAGAAGAGAATAGGCGAGACCCTCGCCGCCAGTTTTGTTCTGTACTTTATGGGAACTATTGTTGCCATTGGGTTGGCTTGGTGGTTGGATTCGTTAGCAGCAAGATTTCTTGACCTCCACGACAGCCCCTTTTTTTGGATTGCATTGGGAGTGATCTTACTTCCCCTAACACAGATAGGAGTTTATGCCAATCAAGCAACGGGTCAAGCATTACCTTATAGTTATGCACCGCTCCTGAATCGTTCAACTTTCCTGTTAGGAATAGTCTTGGTGCCATTATTAAAGGTTACAGCAGAGTGGAACTACTTGGTTGTGTGGGGATTGGCCGGCACTTCATTGGCGAGCATTGTTACCTTTTGGCTCTTACCTCGATGCGCGTGGCATAGCTTTCAGTACAAGGGCGCTATGTTGAAGAAGATACTCCGTTATTCATGGGCAATACCGCTTGGAGCTGTAGCTGCGTATACTGTGAACTGGGTAGATGCCTGGGTCATTCGTGGTTTTATGGATCCTACTGCAGTCGGTCTTTACACTTGGGCTTATCAAGTCACAATGATTGGAAGTATGGCGTTCGCACCACTGGGCGTTATTCTGGCCCCTACTATGCTGGATGCTCGTCTCGCTGGTGATATCGCAAGGCTGGGACTCCATGGTTACCACAGTATGAGGTTGGTGGTCGCAACAGGAATTGCCGGACTTGTTATTTTAACTGCAGTCTATCCTATGTTGTCGATGGTTGTCGGTTCCAACTATCTAAGAACCTATCCGGTAATTTTGATCTTATTGTCTGCCATACCTTTTCAGCTGCTCGGATATCTTATGAATCCAATAGGAAGTGCTTTTGAACATTTAGTTCCTAGGGCTGTCCTGATCAGCGTCGGGGTGGCTGTGGCAAATGTCTTAGGAGACGTATTGTTAGTTCCACAGGTTGGTATTATAGGGGCGGCTATTGCAACCTTAATTGTCTTCTCTATATCTGCATTGCTCACGGTTATTTTGTTGATGCACTACATTAAGGGACTAAGATTTCCTTCTCTTTTGAGTTTTGGTGTAGGTGGGTTACTTATGCCTGCAGGAGCGATATGTCTTTTGACAACAGGGCCTCTATTGGGTGCAGGCTTATGCGTTGCCTTGAGCATGAGTACTTTACTGGCAATTAGGCGTATGGGGGTGTTCTCGATGGATGACGTGAAGTGGTTGGAAGTTCAGCCAATTACTGACGCCATCAAAAAGCCTCTCGTATCAGCTGCCACTTGGTTGTCGAGACATAAAGTTATTTGAAAAATGTTCACCCTGGGGATCACTGTTACCTCACTATGCCTAGCACTTTTGCTGCGAATTCTGCCACACCAATTGGCTCCTGAGGGTCTGGGCGTAGATCATTGGTTCTGGAAGACATACGTTGAAACATATCACCGCGAAAGACAATTTCCTCCCAAACTTCCTCAATATCTTCTTGATGAGCAGCAGTGGTATCCACCCCTATTCCCAATGTTGATTTCCAGACTTCCGTCAGCAGTATTTGATCGCTATAATCATCTTTTTGCTGCTGTGATTGATCTGGTGAGAATGCTCCTCCTCCTTTGCTTTACAGGTCTAATGACCCATGGTAATCCATGGGCGCTTGGTGCTGCCGCCCTTTCCTATGCCACGACACCGATTCTGATTTCTTACAACATCCAGCTTAACCCTCGTGGACTTGGGGCCCTTTTCTTGGACACCTTAATCATTATAACCATATGGATGCTTTACATGGATGGTTCAATATGGTTGTCTTTGCCGATACTGCTTTTATCAGGACTTATCTTACTCACTCACAAAATGACCACGCAACTTTTCTGGTTTCTATGTCTATGGGGTGGCGTTTTGTCGAATGAGTGGTGTTTCGCTCTGATTCCGGCCTCAATTGTGGTAGCACTGATACTTAGCAGAGGTTTTTACTGGAAGGTGCTGCGCGCCCACTGGGATATTGTGAGCTTTTGGCACAGGAACTGGCGCTGGCTGCAAGCTCACCCTATAAAGGAATCTCCAGTCTACGGTCAGCCTGGTTACGAAACGCCTACCAAAATGTATAGAAAAGGATTGATCGGAATACTCCGACATTTGAGTTACCTGTTCGGCTACAACCCAGCAGTGTGGTTCGTCTGCCTAGTGGCTGGTGGCCGGATGATTCCACTAGGTACTAATGTAACAATTTGGATCTTAGGATGGGTTATGATCATAGTCCTTTTCGCGCTTTTTACAGTATTTATCCCTTTCATGAGGTGCCTAGGCTCCGGCTACTTATATCTTTATAATGCTGTTTTTCCAGCTGCATTGTTGTGGGGATATGCGATAAATTCAAGAGGGATGGATGTAGTTTTGTGGATCTGCTTTGCTACTGCAATTGCCATAAGCTCTGTCAGTATTGGCATCTTTTATCGGAAGTTAGGAACTCGCGACACGCAGAAGATAGATAATTACTTCGACAACGTTCTTAATTATCTCAAAACTGCCCCCAAAGGTGCCGTAGTGTGCTTCCCTCAGCAATCCTATGACGTAATAGCATATAAGACTGGTCAACCAGTGCTCTATGGAGGCCATGGCCTCGGTTTCAAGCTTCTGGAACCAATATTTCCCCGGCTTTTGTTGCCAATAAAAGAGATTATCGAACTGTACAAGGTGCGTTATTTAATTGCCTTGAAAGAATATTCCCCAACTAATTTTCTTGCTGATCTTAGCTACAAATCTGTGCTGGACTTTGGCGAATATCGAGTGTATGACCTTACTAGCAACTAAGTATAGAATTGCGTAAATAATATTTATTATAGACTTAATATTGTCTATTGTTAATTTCAGTTGAAATCTTGATATTTCTGAGTCTAGTTACTTTAATTAGATATGATGTTTATTTAAACTAGAATGCATTATTATGGCTGAAAAGTTAGAAACTGCTGCCCAAACTGTGATATTCAGGTTCGGAAAGAACTGGCAGCGCTTTCTCAAAACACTTGACCAAAACCGGATAACCGAAGCGCAGCGCTCGCTCAACGGCGCACTTCAGATCGAAGATTTTAGTGGAAAGAGCTTTTTGGATATCGGTTCTGGCAGCGGACTTTTCAGTCTAGCGGCTCGGCGGTTAGGTGCACACGTCCACTCTTTCGATTATGATCCGCAATCAGTAGACTGTACCAAGGAACTTAGGAGACGCTATTTTGCAGACGATGGCAACTGGACCATAGAAGAAGGTTCAGTCTTAGATGCGCGCTACGTACAATCTTTAGGTGAATTTGACATTGTTTATTCATGGGGTGTCTTGCACCACACTGGCGCAATGTGGGAGGCATTGACGAATGCTATGATTCCGGTCAGAAAGGGCGGAATTCTATATATTGCGATCTATAATGATCAAGGTGTCAAGTCGAGGGGCTGGCGTAGGATTAAGAGGTATTATTGTTCGAACACAATCGGAAGAATATTGATAATTTTGGTATTTGCCCCGCTGTTTTGTTTGGCTGGTATTGCAGTTGACACATTCAATAAGAGAAATCCGATAAGAAGATATACTGAATACAATAGATGTCGTGGAATGTCAGTCTGGACAGATTGGCTTGACTGGTTAGGAGGGTATCCTTTTGAAGTAGCTAGTCCAGATGAAGTTATCGATTATTGCAAAGACAAAGGCCTGAAATTGGTGACAGTTAAGACGTGCGGTAAGAAAATGGGCAATAATGAATATATATTCGTCAAGATTTAAGGTTGAATATATTTGCGAACTACCTATATCGACAGCATGTTTCGATATTCTACCGCGATAGCAATTTATTAATATACTATGATTTTCATTTAGTTTGGGTATTCTAACAAATTTCAATAGACATTGATAACAAGATTTACACACGTCTTTTTGATGTATTTGGTCCCTCACTTGCTAAGAATACACCTGAATTTCCCACATTGTAGTTAACACTAAGCCCGCATAAAATTCCTGCTACGCCGTTACTCCTATTTCATCTAATAAGAAATCAGATTCTAGTGATTCAAATTACTCATCTTATCACTACGTTATCAACTGGTGGCGCTGAAAGCATGCTGTATAAGCTTCTTTCGCAGATAGATCGTTCGCGTTTCAAAAACTTGGTGGTTTCGATTACAGATAGGGGCATTCTCGGTGGCCGCCTGGAGGAAATGGGTATTAGAGTGGATACCCTTGACATGGCTCTTGGGGTTCCTAATCCACTTGGTTTGTGGAGGTTACTTCGCCTGTTGCGAGAAGAACGTCCAGCGCTTTTGCAGACATGGCTTTATCATGCGGACCTTCTCGGACTGTTGGCGGGTAAACTGACGAGAGTTCCATTCATTGCTTGGAATGTTCGGTGCTCCAATATGGACATGGGGCATTATTCAAGAGTTAGTCTTGCGGTTTTGCGTTTGTTAACGGTTCTATCGCCACTACCAGACGCCGTACTGGTCAATTCTCACTCCGGACGTAGCTTTCATGAGGAACTGGGATATACTCCCAAACGCTGGAAATTGTTTCATAACGGCTTTGATACCTTCTCCTTTCGGCCAAATCGGAAAGTAAGGTCTGAGTTTCGGCGCAGGCTGGGTGTGTCGAAAGACGTTATCCTAATTGGACTGGTTGCCCGGTATGATCCAATGAAAGACCACAAAAATCTGATAGAGGCTGCCTGCATCCTCCTGAATGACCACCCAGAAGTTCATTTCGTCCTAGCTGGTCATGGCGTTGATAACTCCAACAGGTCGATGGCTCAAGCTATTGCTCGGTCGGGTTCTGGGGCGAACTTTCATCTATTGGGTGAGCGCGATGATGTCCCTCACCTAATGGCAGCATTGGACATCGCTACCTCTTCATCCTGTAGCGAAGGCTTTCCAAACACCGTTGGGGAAGCAATGGCTTGCGGTGTGCCCTGTGTGGTTACTGATGTGGGGGATTCGGCTCTGCTGGTTGGGAATGCCGGGAAAGTAGTCCCTCCCAAGGATCCTCTAAGCCTGGCAGCTGGTCTGCGAGAGCTGGTTGGGTTGGGTGAGGAGGGTCGGCGTCAACTGGGGGCCGCCGCACGTCTCCGTATTGAAAAGGACTTCAGTCTGCCGGCAGTCGTGGCACGGTATGAAAGGTTCTACGAAGAGGCTGTAACTAATGTGCGGGTTCGTCGGCTTCAGAAGTAATAGCCAATTTCGAACATTGCGAGAGTCCCTTCCCCAGGCGGCTGCCAGCCTTACCCATCGTGGCCCGGATGATTCGGGCCTTTTCTTTGACGAAAGCTCAGGCGTTGGTTTAGGGCATCGGCGACTGTCGATCATTGATCTTTCGGAGGCAGGGCGTCAGCCCATGTCGGATGACGAAGGAAGCGTACAGATTATCTATAACGGCGAGGTATACAATTTCAGGCAGATCCGTAAAACGCTGGAGGATGAAGGCTATAGTTTTAGAAGTTCTACAGATACGGAAGTAATTCTGAAGGCGTATTTACATTGGGAGATCGAATGCCTCCAGAAATTCGTGGGAATGTTTAGCCTGGCGATTTGGGATAGCCGAAAGCACTGTCTATATTTGGCAAGGGATCGCTTAGGGATCAAACCTCTATACTACTATTTCAAACATGGAACCTTAATATTCGCCTCCGAACTCAAGGCCATTATGAGCTTCAGGAGCTTTGAAAGGGCTATAGATCCGGACGCGATACCACTCTTCCTTCACTATCAATATGTTCCTGCACCAAATACCATCTTCCAGGATACTCACAAGCTTCTCCCCGGCCATTTCCTGGTCCATAACGGTCAGAGCCTGAAAACACGAAGCTACTGGAAATTATCTGATAGTGGAGCAGTGGGCGAGCAAGCCAATCCAACCGAGAACGAGGGCCTGGAGGGGCTGGAGGGTCTGCTCACGGAGGCCGTTTCAAATCGTTTGATCAGCGATGTTCCCCTGGGGGCTTTGCTCAGCGGGGGCATCGACTCCTCTTTGGCAGTGGCCCTGATGCAAAAGGTCAGCAATGTGCCAGTCAGAACTTTTAGTATCGGATTCAGGGAACCAGCATACAACGAGGCACCTTGGGCCTCGAAGGTAGCCACCCATTTGGGAACTGATCACACTGAACTTTATGTCACCCCGGGACAGGCGAGGGAGGTTATCCCTAAACTGCCAGAGATTTATGACGAACCCTTTGCCGACTCATCTGCGATACCCACCTTTTTAGTGTGTCAACTTGCCCGTTCACAGGTGACGGTTGCCCTGTCCGGCGACGGCGGAGATGAGCAATTTTCGGGATACGTTCGGTACTGGAGCACTCAGACAATGGCTACCGGTTTCCAACGCATCCCTCAATCTTTCAGAGAATTTCTGGCATTGCTTTTCAGGAGAATTCCACCAGCTTGGGTAGAAAAAGCCTATACCCCGTTAAGAGAGATCTTGCCACAGCGACTTCAGGTAGCCAATTTCCCGGATAAGTGGGAAAAATTGCTAGCGCAAATGTCGAGCACTGAGCTCCAGGAGCTCTATCGCATGACCATCTGCCTCTGGTCCAAAGAAGAGCTGTATGGACTGACCAGAGCATCACTTTCCGAGGGGATCTTTGAAGAAGTTTTTCGGCAGACCGAAGGCTGGCCTGTGCTCGCACGTCTGATGCGGGTTGATCAAAAGACCTACCTTCCCGACGCCATGTTGACAAAGGTTGATCGGGCCAGCATGGCCGTAAGCTTGGAAGTCCGGGTACCGCTGCTGGATCATAGAGTGGTGGAGTACACTTCAACGCTTCCAGACAGCCTCAAATACAGAAACGGCACCGGCAAATATCTGTTGAAAAGGCTTCTGGCCAGATATGTGCCACCCTACCTTTTCGAAAGACCCAAGATGGGCTTCGGTGTGCCTATTGACCGCTGGTTTCGGAACGAACTTAAAGATCTGCTTTTGGATTATCTTTCCCCTGAGCGTATAAAGAAAGAAGGTTTATTCGATGAGGCTTTGGTTGAAAAGAAAATAGAAGAACATCTGTCTGGTAGGGCAAATCACCAATATCGCCTATGGTCTCTCTTGATGTGGGAGATGTGGAGGGATCGTTGGCTCAATGGAGGCTGAAAAACCTCACGACCGACGATGAGAGTTGTTCGAATCATTGCTCGTCTTAATATTGGTGGTCCAGCAATACACACCATTCTTCTTAGCCGCCACATGCGAGAGCTAGGCCATGAAACGCTACTGGTGGCAGGTCAGGTTGGACCACACGAAGGTGACATGAGCTATCTTGCGGAAGCTGAGGGAGTAAGACCGGTTGTTCTCACCAAATTGGGCAGAAGGCTTCTGCCTGTTAACGATTTAATGACCTTTTTCCGCATATTGAAAATCCTATTTAAGTTTCAGCCTGATATCGCTCACACCCACACGGCCAAGGCAGGAGCACTGGGAAGAGTGGCGACTCTATTTTACAATCTAGCTCATAGCTCAAAGCTGTTAACTCAAAGCTTAATCCGGAAGTTGATGCCGAACAAAGCAGCTCAACATCCAAAAACCAATACAGACCGGGGCAGGTGCAAAGTCGTGCACACCTTCCACGGCCATGTTCTCCGGGGCTACTTTTCCCCGTTCCTGTCGCGGTTGTTTCAACTGATCGAAGCGATTCTAGCGAGATTCACTGACATTATCGTGGTGGTTAGCAAGCAACAGAAAGTTGAACTGTACAACAATTTTGGCATAGGTAGAGAAGAGCAGTACAGAATTGTTCCTCTCGGCTTTGATTTTCTGCCGTTTGCAGAATGCAGCGAGAGCAGGGGCAGGTTTAAAGCACATCTTGGTCTCCCAGAGAATGAGTTCAAGCTAGTTGGAACAGTAGGCCGACTGACCCAGATAAAAAACCACAGCCTGTTTCTTAAAGCGGCCCAGAAACTCAAAATCGCTGAAGGAGATAAAAAGACCCGGTTCCTGATCGTTGGAGATGGGGAGCTTCGCGCTGAACTTGAAGCGCAAACCCAGCAGTTGGCTATTGCAGACCGGGTGATTTTTACTGGCTGGATTGGGAATTTGAGTCCACTCTACGCAAACTTGGATGTTCTGGCATTGACATCGAACAACGAGGGAACTCCAGTGGCAGTGATAGAAGCCATGGCGGCCGGTGTGCCTGTATTGGCGACGGACGTGGGGGGAGTGAGAGAGCTAGTCTCAGATCGGGGAATGCGGAATCTCGAGCTTGAACAGGGTGAGTTTGAGGTCTGTGAGCGAGGGGTTTTGGTGCAACCTGGAGATGCCGAGGGTTTTGCAAAGGGGCTCCAGCACCTTTTAGGCAACCCTGATCTTTGCAAGAAAATGGGACAGCGGGGCAGGAAACATGCTAGGGAGCACCATAGCAGGGAGAGGCTGGTCTCAGACATGGACAGGCTATATAGATCGCTCATGTGAAGTGAAAGGCGAGAATAGCCTAAACCAAACGATGAGCACATATAGGGTGATAGGGTGGATCGGCCTGACATTCTGGACTATGAGTTTGACATGATCGACGTTTGGGTGTAATAGGCGTGGGCTAGGCAGATCTTGGATTTGGTGACGAATTCTCACTCCAGAGGGTGAGATCGGGGAGAGCTTAATGAAGATACTGATCACAGGCGGAGCTGGCTTCATTGGATCGCATCTTGCTGATCGACTTCTGGAAGCGGGTGAAGAGGTTTATGCAATTGATGACCTTTCTACCGGCACATTGAAAAATGTCGAACATCTTCAGGATCGTTCAATGTTTCACCTGGTGGTGGATACCGTTCTCCACGAGGCGGTGATGAACGAAGTGGTCTTCAAGTGCGAACAGATTTATCATATGGCCGCGGTGGTGGGTGTGAAGCAAATCATGAACCGGCCGGTTGAAACTTTGGATACCAATGTAAAGGGCACCGAAATGGTGCTCAAGTTGGCAAACCGCCACAAAAGAAAGGTTCTCATTGCTTCTA
>CAJIBP010000887.1_pt1 | contig 11668 bp, 15 predicted proteins | sample 9199361 | NCBI WGS metagenome assembly CAJIBP01 (sample SAMEA7708308, study PRJEB35096) | sediment metagenome | biome: marine neritic benthic zone biome [ENVO:01000025]; feature: sediment [ENVO:00002007]; material: shallow marine sediment [ENVO:03000034] sea grass bed [ENVO_01000059] ...
GACATCACTCACGAGGTCACCGCCCAAAACATCCAGGGGGGAGGCTTTGTCTTGGCCTCGGCCTTCCAATACTTCCCTGATGGAACCCTGCATCTGGCAGTAGTTGACCCTGGGGTTGGTGGCCAGCGGCGAGGTCTGGCCGCCGCATCCGCGCATCACTTCTTCGTCGGCCCAGACAATGGTCTATTTGATCGAGCCTTTGCACTTGAGCCTCCCCATCTAGTTGTGGCACTGGAAAACCCTGATTATCTGCTGCATCAGCCTAGCACTACATTTCATGGCCGCGACATCTTCGCCCCAGTGGCTGGCCATATCTCGCTCGGCCTACCATTGGAGAAGCTGGGCACTGTGTTTACTTATAAGATGCGTTACCCAGGCCGACTGATACTCGGGGTACAAGAGGAAATCCAGGGAGAAATCATACATATAGACCGCTTTGGTAATCTGGTCTCGAACATTGAAATCTCCTCCCTAGAGGGTCGTAGTCAGCTTCAATATTTTCAGGTTTATCTTGCCGCCAAGAAAGTGTTCACGGGGCCGAAAACTTACGAGCAGGCGCCATACTCAAGACCTTTTGCTCTGGTTGGAAGCAGTGGCAACCTAGAGGTTGCTGTCCGAAACGGCAGTGCGCATGAGATTACCGGCCACGGTGTTGGTGCACCGGTACTGGTTCAACGAAAAAATATGAAAACATGATGCTGTGAGTGAAGAATATGACAGATGATCAGCGAATTGAGGAACTCAGGAAGGCAGATCTGTTTTCTCGACTGGGAACGGGGGATTTGGCCGCTCTGTTGCCAATTGCCAAAAGGCGCCAAGTTGACCACGGCCAGATCCTCTTTGCTGCGGGTGATCCAGCCAGAGGCTTCTATGTACTGTTCGAGGGTAGAATCAAACTCTACAAAGTATCTGCTGATGGTAAAGAATACATTCTTCGCGTTGTACGCAGTGGCGAGACATTTGCCGAGGCGGCTGCATTTTCGGGGCTCAGCTACCCCGTATTCGCCGAAACCATGAGCCAATGCCGACTTGTATACTTCGACACCAATGACTTTCGCGATCTCATCCAGCAAAGTCCCCAGCTGGCACTCAATATGATCGCTACCATGGCGGCTCTCCTGCAATCCCTTAACCAGAAGATCGAAGATCTCTCTCTCCGCGAGGTAGCTGCTCGACTTAGTCGGCATTTGCTTGCTCGAGCCAGTGAGGATCACGGCGCAGCCGCCGATGGCGTCAGTTTCAATCTTGAAACCACTAAGAGTGCCTTGGCGGCGAGGCTAGGTACAATCAGCGAAACACTCAGCCGGACCTTCAAGAAACTCCAACAAAACGGTCTAATGGCAATGGATCGAGATCGGGTTACTCTGCTCGACTGTCATCAACTGCAGCAGGTTGCCGATGGTGATCTCAAACTTTAGCCCGGATGTCTCATGAATTGCTGTAGCGAGACCGTGGTCGCGGTGGGCACTTTACAAACCCAATAGTGATGATTAATTTTAGCTCAAATAAGAAAAACTCCTTCGGGATACACATTCAACACCAATAATTCTTTACCTGAAGGAGATCACTACTTGGAGGAAAAGATGCCAGCGATTTCACACGTTGAGATACTACCGACTACAGAGAGGTTAGTTATGCTAATGGAATCAGAGCCTCTATCACAGGGCTTCCATTTGCCTAGAGAAACAGCTGGCCAATCAGATTCACAGTCACCAGAGTTGACTGGAAATTGGCAGAAGCGAGAGAACACCGAGCACAGCGATAGTGAGGATGACATTAAGCTTCATGAATTAATGGAAGCTGTTAAGCGTTATATTCGCAGCATTGATGTCAGTAATCTTTAGATCTCAAGCCTATAGCAATCTGGAGATTGTCTCCCATTGGCCCTATTTGGTCCGCAGGACTTAGGGCTTTTCTTATCTTGGGGGGCGCAACGAGCTGAAGGAAAGCCCGGATCATAAAACTCTCTGCAGTCCGCCTCTGGCGGACCACAGGGCTCGCTGGTTCAGTTCATGAACCACCTGTTAATTTCACCAATGCTTCGTTTAGCTGACGGTGGACCAGCTTGGAGTCGTCGCTAACCGGCCCATTACTTAAGCCAGACTGCTTCAAATAAAGACTCAGCTCAACCAAAGGCGGCAGTGATATGGCATCACGAACGGCAGCATCAACGGTATGGCAGAGTTCGATAGGCGAACCCATGTAGACTAGCCTCCCTTCCACCATGACCACCACTTTCTCTACCCAGTTCAATAACAGGTCAAGATCGTGGGTAACAATTAGCATGGATCGATCCCGTCTGGGCCATTGCCGCAATAGTGCAATCAGACGGTTCTTTTCCTTGGCGTTAAGACCAGCCAAAGGCTCATCTAAAATTAGCACCTGCGGATCCAGGGCCAGCAGACTCACCAGAGCGGCCTTCCTTTGCTGGCCAAAGCTCAAGTCTCTTGGTGGCCTGTTGCCAACCGCAACCAGTTGAAAGGCAAGATCCGCTGAAATTCTGTTAAGGCGGTGAGAGATCTCTGCCTTGCCCATGCCTAGACCCACACGCAACCCCCAACTCAGCTCTTCCCACACGGTTTTTGCGAAGAATTGACGCTCTGGATACTGGCACGCCATTGCGACCTTGCAGCCCGCCTGGACCTTTCGCCCTCTACTGTCATGCAGATCTGCTCCTTTGAAAAGCACGGTCCCTTCCAACGGCTTCAACAGCCCGGCCAAGATTCTCGACAGAGTTGTTTTGCCGCTGCCACTCGGCCCGGCCAGCACAAAGGTCTCGCCAGGAGCAAGCTGCAACCCAACCCCATTTATAGCCCGGCGACTGAAAGGAGTGTTCTCATAGAATGTATGATGTATATTGGTCGCCTCCAACATGATCAGTCAACCACCTTATAAACAAGATCTTTCTCCCGAACCCGCTCCTTAACCTGGACACCCACCAACTGGCCCTTTAGTGCCCTCCCGATAGCCTGCTTGTCCTCCTGAATACTCTGCACCTCTTGCTTGAAATCCGTGGTATAACCCTTGAACCTGAGCATATCGCCAACTTGAAACTCCCCATCCGTAACCTCAATAGCGGCAACACTCGGCTTCGCGAAGAATGTTTTAACAACTCCCACCTGGAAATCTGCCATGATCCTCACCTCCTCTTGTTTTTATAAGTACCCAACTTACAGAAGGGATGCCTACCACACTCTTTCGGCCGTACCATTTATGGGCTAGTTCGGCTACTGCCGCACTTATTACGGGACCATTAAATAGTTTGCATCAGCGACCCACAAGCAGATCATAGCATGCACTGTCCATCCAGAAATCGTCTAATTATCCTTCTCGCGCTCAACTGCTGTCAAGAGAGCCAACAATTGGTCCAACGTCGCCACATCTTCCGCTTTGGCCACTCCGCTGGTACCAACTGTTTCTGCAAGTTCAACAATGATCGGAATCTCCAAACCCAGTCGCTCAATAAGCCGCTTCTCGTGTAGAAAGCTCCTGGGAGGCCCATCGAAAAGCAGTCTACCATCCTCAAGGGCAATCAGCCTCTCGGCAACCAGTGTCTCTTCCAGCAAGTGCGTGGCATGTACCAAGGTACAAGACTCTCCTTGATGAATACTCTTCAGGATTCCTAATATTCTAGACCGACTTGAGCGGTCAACCATGCTGAGGGGATCGTCCAGCAGGAGACATTCTTTTTGGAGCGCGAGAGCACCAGCCAGTATCAACCGTTGCTGTTCACCTCCGGAAAGATGATGACTGAAATCCTTCGCCCGCTCCCATAGGCCCACCCGCTTCAATGTTTCCTCTACTCTAATACTAATGGTCTGTGGGCTGAAACCCATGTTTTCCAAACCAAAGACTACATCCTCATACACAATAGGCGAGACGATCTGATTCTCAGGATTGGCAAAGACAGAAGCTGCAAAATGGTTGAGTTCCCCGGGAGCGAGAATCGAACCGTTTACTCTGATCTCACCAGCCTCTGGCCGAAGCAACCCTTTCATCAACTTGAGAAGGGTGGTCTTCCCTGCACCAGAAGGACCGACAACGACAACCCACTCTCCAGATACTATATTCAGGCTGAATTCAGCAAAGAGAGGTTCACCCTCACCTCCCCGGTGTCTGAAAGTCACTTTTTCTAGTTCAATGCTGGCCATGTGACAAGAATACCTGTATTCAGATCGAATTTAAACGGTTTTGTCGAAAAGTACAAAACAGTTTTTGTTTGGAGTCTCCCCATACTCCAGTAAGGCGATCTCCCGATGGCAGTCAAGTTCTGGCCTCTGAGAGCGTGTAGAAACACGCTCCACCGGTGCCCGGAATCTGATTGACTAGTTATTTGATTTGATGATAGTTTAGCCGGATATGTCCAAAGATCCATAGGAATTTGAGCCATGCCTGATATCCAAAGATTCAAGAAAGGGGCCACCATCATCCATGAAGGAACCGCGGGCTCGAACGCCTACCTTATAATGTCGGGTTCCGTTCAAGTGTCTAAACAAGTAGGAGATGAACCGCTTGTCCTGTCCAGATTAGCAAAGGGTAACATATTTGGCGAAATGAGCCTCGTGGATGACAAGCCCCGGTCCGCCACTGTTGTCGCCTTGGAAGATACTGATGTGAGGGTCATAACTCGCGAGCGTTTTGAAACCATGCTGGAACAAAACCCTCGTGGCGTAATCCCTTTGCTTAAACAGGTTTTTCAGCGCGTAAGATATCTGAACCAAATGGTTACAGCATTCTGTGGTCAGGCAAGTACCGGTACAGTTGAACTAACGACCAAACCTCTTCAAATGACGGCAATGACTGAAGAGGCCGAGCGAGCCCTGCAAGGCAAACAGGTCGATATCACCAAGATACCGTTTCAAATTGGCAGGACGTCCCGGGCTAGTGTCTTTGGCTCTAACGACCTGAGCTTGCAGGACACTGAACCGTATCGCATCTCACGGTGCCATTGTCTTATAACCATTGTGGATAATCAGTATTACCTTGTCGATACGGTTAGCAGCCGTGGAACCTCAGTTGACGGCAATAGGGTTGGAAGTCGTGAACAAACTAAACGAGTTCTATTGGACAGAGGACAACATAGCGTGGTTTTGGGAGGAGACGAATCTCCCTATGTCTTTGAACTTAATGTGCCGTAATTGACTCTAATAAGAGAACCCCACTCGGAGGTGTAGTGGCGATGGTACACCCATCACGATCTATAAGGGTAGAACTGGAGCGGATGCGAAGCGAGATGGATCGTATCTGGGATCGATATTCCAACGAGTTCTCTGCTTCACCGCTTAAGCAAGAGTGGAGTCCATCCCTGAATCTTGCTGAAACCGAAGATAGCCTGGTGGTAGAATTAGAGGTGCCGGGGATAAGTCCCGAAGATATCAATGTCTCCGTTACCGGCGAAATGCTTGTTGTTGAGGGTGAAAAGAGACAGGAAGAGGACAAGGAAGAGAAGAACTACCACTTGGTGGAGCGAGTGTATGGCAGATTCAACCGTTCCCTTCGGTTACCGACTGTTGTGGATCCTGATAAGGTTGAAGCTCGTTATAAGAATGGTATTCTGCTGATCACCTTGGTCAAGACCAAAACTGCCAAGAGTAAACGGATCGAAATCAAGACAGCCTGATCTATAACTGAGAGTAAAGAGAGGGACGTCAGAGGCCAACCACCATGCGGAGCAAACGTTTGCCCGTGGAAACGGCGAAGAGGTCATAATCCTTCCCGGTTGACTGGGGATTGACATACGTTCCGAATATCCTATCCCAGATTGTGAACACGAATCCGAGATTCTTGCGGGAATATCCCCTGGCCCCGTGGTGAATCCGATGGTAGTCAGGGGTGATAAGAATCCATTCCACGGGCCCAAGATTCACTTGGATATTCGTGTGGATCCAGACATTGACCACCACCCCTATGGAGAAAGCCACGCCCGCTTCCACCGGAGAAAGTCTAAATATGTAGTAGGCGAGAAGGATCTGGGGAACCGCAAAAAGGAATAGATGCGTTAAGCTTGTCCTAGCCCCAGAGAGCCACCAGACTTCTGCTATGGAGTGGTGAAAGGAGTGGGTTGGCCAGAGGCGTGGTCGGTGCATGGCCCAATGAACCCAGTAGAGGCAGAAGTCAGCAAGGATAAGCCCCAAGAGTACCTTCGCAGCGCCTGGTAGCCTCTGGATACCGGCTAGAGATAGCACTTTGTCCACATTCAGTACACTCATCCCGTTCAAGATGAGCGTCTTCCAGATTTCCCCGCCAACAATAACTATAAGTAATGCCAGAATATTTAGGGGTAGCTCCCTCTTCCGGTTTACTGCATAACCAGGGCGGCTCCGTTCCATGTAATCGAAGAACAAAACAACCACGACAAGTGTGAGGGCTTGGTAAAGCTGCTGTATTTCGCTCATGATGAGAAGAATTAGTTGTAAATAGCAGAGTATTTTAGCGCGGGTTATTCATGAATCACGCCAAGGCATGATTCATGAGTAACCCATACAAGTGCATCAAATCAAGAAAGGCAACCTACTAAAACAGATTGCCTAGCTCTATCCAATCCTCAGCAATAAGGGTGGCTATTTCTCCGCCTTTTTCTTGCCTTTCTTTTTCTTTTCGGTGCGCTGAGCAGTTTCTTCTTTAGCAGTAGTCTTTGGTTCAGCTTCCACAGCCTCAGATGTTTCAGATCCCGGTTCTTCCGCTTCCTCTTCCACTGAAACCTTGGGTTCCGGTTCCTCTTTAGCCTTGCGTTTCTTCTTTTCTTTCTTTTTAGGTGTTTCCTCAGCCGCAGTCTCTTCCTGCGTCACCTCTGAGACTTCAGCTGCTGCCTCGACCTCGGCTTTTGTGGATACCGCTTCTGGAGCTTTCGGGACCTTACGTTTTCTCTTTTTCTTCTTCTTTTTAGTCTCACCTGTCATGAGTTCAACGAGACTTATCGGGGCAGAGTCGCCAGCTCTGAAACCCACTTTTACAGTACGAGTATAGCCGCCACTGCGAGCCTGATAGCGCTGAGCTAGATCTGTAAACAGTTTATGAACCACGCCCTTGTCACGGATGACCTGAAGCGCCTGTCGCCGGGCATGTAGGTCACCCCTTTTGCCCAAGGTGATCATCCGGTCAGCCCAGCGTCTGAGTTCTTTTGCCTTGGCATCCGTGGTGTATATACGTTCATGTTCCAGCAGCGAAGTTACCATATTGCGAAACATGGCTAATCTGTGGCTGGAGCTGCGGTTTAGCTTTCTCCCACTCTTGCCGTGTCGCATCTATTCCTGTTCCTTTCCTGCCTCTATTTCCTCCCTCGAGGGAAAGCTCTCCACCTTCATACCCAGGGCCAAGCCCATTTCAGCCAGAATTTCCTTGATTTCATTAAGCGACTTGCGTCCAAAATTCTTGGTCTTGAGCATTTCTGCCTCGGTCTTTTGGACTAGCTCGCCGATGAGACGGATATTTGCGTTCTTTAGACAATTCGCGGAACGTACTGACAACTCGAGTTCATCCACTGACCGAAACAAGTTGTCGTTCAATTTGGGCTCTTCAACGACCTCTTCCTTGGGTTCAATTTCTGGCTCCTCATCGAAGTTGATGAAGATTGTCATCTGTTCTTTCAAAATCTTGGCAGCATAAGCTAGAGCATCATCTGGCAGCACACTCCCGTCAGTCCAGATCTCCATGGTCAGCTTGTCGTAGTCCGTAATCTGGCCTACACGAGCCTGGCTCACTACATAATTCACCTTCCGAATAGGAGAAAACATTGAATCAATAGGGATGGCCCCGATTGCCGCATCTTCTTCCACATTTCGTTCTGCTGGTACGTAGCCCTTGCCGGTCTTTACCTGCATCTCCATACGCAGCTTGCCGTCTTTGGACAACGAGGCAATATGCAGCTCTGGATTGAGAATTTCCACCTCAGGAGGACATGTGAAATCACCGGCTGTAACCGTGCTGTCCCCCACCTTGCTCACCTCAATTGATTTGGGCTCATCTCCATGGAGCTTAAGCTTAACCTCTTTAAGGTTCAGGATGATATCGGTGACATCCTCGCGTACTCCTGTCATGCTTGAGAACTCATGCAATACTCCATCTATTTTTACCGAGGTGATCGCCGCACCCTGCAACGAAGAGAGCAAAATGCGTCGCAATGCATTGCCAATAGTGATGCCAAAACCTCTCTCCAACGGCTCACAGGCGAACTTCCCGAAGAAACGGGAGGTGGTCTTGGAATCAAGCTCCAGCCTTTTTGGAATGATCAACTCGCGCCAATTCTTATGCATTGTATCTCCTCTGATATAACCCCACTCGGGACGAAATTAAAAGGAGCAAAAAAAAGTAGCACTGACAATCTTGCCAGATATGAAGGTCTACTTGGAGTAAAGCTCAACAATGAGCTGTTCCTGGATAGGCATGGTCAACTCGTCGCGAGAAGGAAACGACTTGACCGTCCCCTTAAATTTGTCCTTTTCCACATCCAGCCACTGCGGTGTCCCCCGCCGAGCTACTGCCTCCATTGCCTCCACGACGGGTACTATGGTGCGACTCTTTTCTTTAATCTCGACAGTGTCATTTTCTCTCACGAGATAAGAGGGAATGTTTACCCTCCTGCCGTTTACAAAAAAGTGGTTATGACGCACCAACTGTCTAGCCTGGGACCTTGAATTCGCAAACCCCATGCGATAGACCACGTTGTCCAGACGTCGCTCCAACAGGATTAAAAGGTTGGTACCGGTTACCCCTTTCTGCCGCTCTGCTTTACTGAAATAAAAACGGAACTGACGCTCCAACAAACCGTACATCCGTTTTACCTTTTGCTTTTCTCGCAACTGGATGCCATAGTCTGAAAACTTCTTTCGACCTTGCCCGTGCTGACCTGGAGGATAGCCGCGTCTCTCATAGGCACATTTGTCCGAGTAACAACGATCCCCCTTCAAGAATAGCTTGATATTTTCACGACGGCAGATACGGCATACAGAGTCAGTGTATCGAGCCAAAGTAAACCTCCTTACCTTATACTCTTCTTCGCTTAGGCGGACGGCATCCATTATGAGGAATGGGCGTCACGTCCCGGATGAGTGTCACATTGAAACCGGCCGCCTGCAAGGCACGCAACGCAGCCTCCCGACCGGACCCTGGTCCCTTAACATAAACCTCAATATTCTGTACCCCGTGCTCTTGGGCCTTCTTGGCGACATCGCCCGCTGCTAGCTGCGCCGCAAAGGGTGTACTCTTGCGGGATCCCTTGAAGCCCTGGCTGCCGGCACTGGACCAGGCAATGACATTACCGCTCATATCCGTGATGGTAATGATGGTGTTGTTGAAAGTCGATTGTATGTGGGCAATGCCGTTCTGTATACTCTTGCGTTCTTTCTTCTTCCGGGAACCTTTACCTTTTGCCTTGGCCATCTCTCCTCCTAGCCCAGTGCTTCCAGCATTTCTGCATCCAAACACTTCATGTTATTGAGAGGTATTCTTTCCTTCCACCCATCTTGGGATAATGGAAAGGTGGAATAGTGGAATAATGGGTGGTTCAAATATGGTATTTACATTCAATTTGTTTCTTCCCCACCCCAACATTCCATCATTCCAGTGTTCCAGTGTTCCAGTGTTCCATCATTCCCTTATCCCATTGCTCCAACGGTGGCGAAGCCCCAGGAAAGGCTACTTCTTGCGACGACCGATCATGGATCGTCTCGGTCCCTTGCGAGTACGGGCGTTAGTATGAGTGCGCTGACCGCGAACCGGCATACCCCGTCGGTGACGAAGTCCACGATAACAGCCCAAATCCATAAGCCGCTTTATATTCATGGAAACCTCAGTTCTGAGGTCACCCTCGACCTTGTGGTCGCTGTCAATTACGCGGCGAATGGAGTTGATCTCCTCTTCGGTGAGAAGATCTGTCTTGGTGTTGCGGTCCACACTAGCTTTGTCCAGAATATTCTGTGAAGTAGTACGCCCTATACCGTAGATGTAAGTAAGAGCTATCTCGACTCGTTTGTTCTTGGGCAAATCAATGCCTGCAATCCGTGCCAATTATTACCCTCCGTTATTATCCCTGGCGCTGCTTGTGTCGTGGATTTTCACAGATGACGCGCACGACCCCGTGCCGCCGAATGATTTTACACTTTCGGCAAATACGCTTAACAGAAGCCCGAACTTTCATAAAGCGCGCTCCATTCTCCTAAATACAAGCGGTCATTGCAGCCTAGCCCGCCGATACAACTGTGGCTATTTGGCCCGATAAGTGATTCGGCCTCTAGTCAAGTCATATGGTGACAGCTCGACGGTCACTCTGTCTCCGGGTAGGATTTTGATGAAATGCATACGCATCTTTCCGGAGATATGGGCGAGGATGCGGTGGCCATTTTCCAGTTCTACCCTAAACATGGCATTGGGCAAGGGTTCAACCACCGTACCCTCAACCTCTATCGCTTCTTCCTTTGCCATTTGCTCCTCCAAATTGGCGTTCCAACCTGGTGAAGAAGGGACCACAAAACTGCTACATTTTAGAGAGAATCTCCGGTCCGTTCTTGGTTATGGCAATCGAATGCTCAAAATGGGCCGAACGACTACGGTCCCTGGTCACTGCGGTCCAACCGTCCTCAAGAACCTCCACATCCTGCTCACCTTGATTGATCATTGGTTCAATGGCAAACACCATTCCGGGCCTAAGTCTTACTCCCAGGCCAGGAGGACCATAGTTGGGGATCTGGGGACTCTCATGCAGACTGCGGCCGATGCCGTGCCCCACAAACTCACGCACAACAGAGAAACCCTTGGTCTCAACGTGGCTTTGAATGGCGTGAGATATGTCTGTCAGGCGATTCCCGGTGACTGCCTGAGAAATCCCTTGATAGAGTGCCTCCTCGGTTGCTTGTATCAAGGCTCTGGACTGTTCATCTACCTGTCCCACCGGAACAGTGATGGCCGCATCACCATAGTAATCCCGGTAAACAACTCCGAAGTCCAGGCTGACAATATCTCCTTCCCTCAAGATTCGTTTGGGGGAGGGTATGCCGTGAACAACTTCCTCATTGACTGAAGCACACAGTGCATAGGGAAAACCATTATATCCTTTAAATGCCGGCAGAACACTTCTTGTGGCCGCCAGACTCTCACCGAGCTCATTCAATTCCATGGTGCTGATTCCCGGAGCAATATGTGCCTGGATTTCCGTCAGAATCTCCGCAACAATGCGATTGGCATCCCGCATTACCCCTATCTCTTGCGAAGATTTCAGATTAATCAAATTCTTTCTTCCTCAATCAGGAGAGTACCAACTTGACCCTGTTATAAATCTCCTTGATTTCGCCCACGCCGTCGATGGATCTCACTTTTCCTTGCCCCTGATAATAGTCTATGAGCGGCAGGGTTTGGGCTTCATAAACCTCCAATCGTGAAGACACTGTCTCCACATTATCATCGTCCCTCTGATATAGTTCACCGCCGCATTTGTCGCAGACCCCCTCCTGCTTCGGTGGATCAAACATCACATGAAAACCGGCTCCGCATTCTCGGCAAGTTCGTCTGCCCGTAAGGCGCTTGACCAGTTCCTCTTTATCGACATCGATACTTACCACGTGGTCTATCTTGGAGCTCAAGTTACCCAACATTCCGTCCAGAGCCTCTGCCTGGGGCACGGTTCTTGGAAAGCCGTCCAGCATGTAACCTTTTTCGCAGTCAGGCTGCTGAATGC
>CAJIBP010000031.1_pt1 | contig 11629 bp, 6 predicted proteins | sample 9199361 | NCBI WGS metagenome assembly CAJIBP01 (sample SAMEA7708308, study PRJEB35096) | sediment metagenome | biome: marine neritic benthic zone biome [ENVO:01000025]; feature: sediment [ENVO:00002007]; material: shallow marine sediment [ENVO:03000034] sea grass bed [ENVO_01000059] ...
ACGGTGAGGGACGAAAGCTGGGGGAGCGAACCGGATTAGATACCCGGGTAGTCCCAGCTGTAAACGATGCGGGCTAGGTGTAGGGGCAGCTACGAGCTGCTCCTGTGCCGCAGAGAAATTGTTAAGCCCGCCGCCTGGGGAGTACGATCGCAAGATTGAAACTTAAAGGAATTGGCGGGGGAGCACCACAAGGGGTGAAGGCTGCGGTTTAATTGGAGTCAACGCCGGGAACCTTACCGGGGCTGACAGCAGGGTGAAGGCCAGATTGAAGCTCTTGCCAGACAAGCTGAGAGGAGGTGCATGGCCGTCGACAGTTCGTGCCGTGAGGTGTCCTGTTAAGTCAGGCAACGAACGAGACCCCCACCTTTAGTTGCCAGCGAATTCCAACGGAATGTCGGGCACACTAATGGGACTGCCATCGATAAGATGGAGGAAGGAGGGGGCAACGGCAGGTCAGTATGCCCCGAATGCCCCGGGCCACACGCGGCCTGCAATGGTAGGGACAGAGGGCTCCGACCTCGAGAGAGGAAGGTAATCCCTAAACCCTATCTCAGTTGGGATTGAGGGCTGGAACCCGCCCTCATGAACATGGAATCCCTAGTAACCGCGTGTCATCATCGCGCGGTGAATACGTCCCCGCTCCTTGCACACACCGCCCGTCGTTCCACCCAAGTTGAGTTTAGATGAGGCTTAGTCTTCTTGGCTATGTCAAATCTGGGCTCGATGAGGAGGGAAAAGTCGTAACAAGGTGGCCGTAGGGGAACCTGCGGCCGGATCACCTCCTTAGAAATCATCTGGATAAGAGGGCTAATATGAAGCTGTGAGTAAAATTGTGCAACCATGAACATATTTGTTCTTGGTGAAGGGCGTAGTGATTATGTCACGATTATCGCCATGTATAGGCATCAACCGAACACTAACAGAATATTGGGCTCTATAGTAGGCCCGACATGCAACGCCATTTGGTGGATAGCTAGGCTCGGACGCTGAAGAAGGGCGTGGTAAGCCGCGATAGGCTCCGGGGAGGCGCATGCAGCCTTAGATCCGGAGATACCCGAATGGGACCTCCTGTTATAGCTTGCTATAACACTCCTGCATAGGAGAGGGAACTCCCTGAATGGAAACATCTTAGTAAGGGAAGGAAGAAAAATCAAATGAGATTCCCCTAGTAGCAGCGAGCGAAAAGGGAACGGTTCAAACTGAATCCTTCTAGGAAACTAGAGGGAGATGTAGGGTTGTGGACCTAGCTGCTTCCTCCCTAGCGAAGCTGAAGTGGTCTGGAACGACCTGCCGGAGTGGGTGATAGCCCCGTAAGCGCAAGCTAGAAGGAATTGAGCTGGTGTTCCTGAGTACCAAACCTTGATTTTGGCTTGGGAAACTGGGAGACATCAACTTCCAAAACTAAATACGTTCCGAGACCGATAGTGCACTAGTACGGTGACGGAAAGCTGAAAAGTACCCCGAGAGGGGGGTTAAAAGTGCTTGAAACCAGATGGTTATAGACGTGTATAGCTTGAAAGGAAAGAGTCCTTTCGAAGGAACCTACGGCAACGTGGGAATCCGAGGAAGGAGGACTAGAGTTATACATTCCGTCTTGAAACACGGGCCGGGGAGTTCACAATCATGGCGAGCTTAAGGATAAACGTCCGGAGGCATAGGGAAACCAATAGGTTCGCAATTAGCTTGTCTAATGAGGAACAAGGTCTGAAAGGGCCTGGAGTCATGGTTGTGAGACTAGAAACCGGGCGATCTAGCCCTGGGCAGGGTGAAGCCAGGCGAAAGCTTGGTGGAGGCCCGAAGGGATTTTGACGTGCAATTCGATCCTCTGACCTGGGGCTGGGGGCGAAAGACCAATCTAGCCCGGTGATAGCTAGTTCCTTCCGAAGTATGTCGCAGCATAGCTTCAAGCGAGGTTGTTAATGGGGTAGAGCACTAATCGGAAAGCAAGGAGTCGAGAGATTCCACTTTCCTTTTAAACTCCGAATCTATTAACGCCGTAGACCTTGAGAGACGGGTACTGGGGGGTAAGCCCCCATGGCCGAGAGGGAAGAAACCCAGACTGGGGTTAAGGTCCCTAAATGCTGGCTAAGTGTAAAACAGAAGGGCGTCCTCAGCCTCAGACAGTGGGGAGGTAGGCTTAGAAGCAGCCAACCTTTAAAGAAAGCGTAACAGCTCACCCACCGAGGCTGGGGGCCCCGAAAATTGACGGGGCTAAGTCAGCTACCGATACCTCAGAATACAGTAGAAAATTGTAATTTGGTAGGAAGGCGTTCTGCTTGGGTAGAAGTTAGGCTGAAAAGTCTAGTGGACCGAGTAGAATTGTAAATCCCGGTAGTAGTAACAGCATAGTCAGGTGAGAATCCTGACCGCCGAAAGGGCAAGGGTTCCCCGGCGATGCGTCATCAGCCGGGGGTAAGTCGATCCTAAGGCCGATCTTAACTGAGGAGGCCGAAAGGGAAACCGGTTAATATTCCGGTACCATAGAGATACACGTGGTAACACAAGCCTAACATTTGACGCTTCGGGATAGGTTGAGCGAGGTCGTCGCCTTGTTTAACTGTATAAATCTGGGGAGAGCCGTAATGGCGAGAACGAGATGAAAGCAGGAACAGCCTCTCGTTTAGAGAGGTTCAGCTGATTTCTGGAGCCAATGAAAAGGATGTTAGGAAGGATTCTCTGTGTCCGTACCCAGAACCAACACAGGTGTCCCTAGGTGAGAAGCCTAAGGCGTATCGGGTCGAATCCATGGAGAGGGAACTCGGCAAATTAGCCCCGTAACTTTGGGATAAGGGGTGCCTGCGGTCTTGGTGATAAACTGGGACTGCAGGTCGCAGTGACGAAGGGGTCCCGACTGTTTAATAAAAACATAGGTGGCTGCTAACCCGAAAGGGCTTGTACAGCCATTGAATCCTGGCCAGTGGCGGTATCTAAAACCTGGGTTCAACCGGACTAAGGACCGCTAAACGCCGGGAGTAACTCTGACTCTCTTAAGGTAGCCAAATGCCTTGTCGGGTAAGTTCCGACGTGCATGAATGGACCAACGAGGACCCTGCTGTCCCCTCCTGGAGCCCGGTGAACCTACGTAACTCAGACGAACAGTCTGGGAATTCCTAGCGGCAAAAGAAGACCCCGTGGAGTTTTACTGCAGCTTGTTGCTGGAACGTGGTCTTCGTTGTAGAGAGTAGGCGGGAGTTGTTGATATTAACTTCTACGGGAGTTAAAGGAGACGCCAATGGAACACCGCTCTTCGAAGATTATATTTCTTACCGGAGCAAAAGCTTCGGGACAACGGCAGGTGGGCAGTTTGGCTGGGGCGGCACCCCCTTGAAAAGGAATCGAGGGGGCCCTAAGGTCGGCTCAGATGGGACAGAAACCCATCGTAGAGGGCAAAGCCAAAAGCCGGCCTGACTGGATTCTCCACAGCAAGGAATCCAGAAGCGAAAGCTGGGCTTAGCGATCTTTCGTATCCCCATTGATGGGGGTCGGAAGTGACAGAAAAATTACCCCGGGGATAACAGGCTCGTCGCGGGCGAGAGCTCCCATCGACCCCGCTGTTTGGTACCTCGCTGTCGGCTCTTCCCATCCTGGCGGTGCAGCAGCCGCCAAGGGTAGGCCTGTTCGGCCATTAAAGGGGAACGTGAGTTGGGTTTAGACCGTCGTGAGACAGGTCGGATTTTATGTGCTAGGAATGTTGGTCGCTTGAGGGGAAGGTGTCCCCAGTACGAGAGGAACGGGGTGCCGTAGCCTACGGTTTACCGGTTGTCTGACAAGGCACTGCCGGGCAGCTGCGCTATTCTGGATAAGAGCTGAATGCATCTAAGCTCGAAGCCACTCCTAAAAATAAGCGGCCGTTCTCCGACATGGAGGCTTGGTAACTAGTCGCTCGTCGTAGACAAGGACTGGGAAAGAAGATCCCGTTGATGGAATGGAGGTGTACGTCAGAAGACTTCGGTCGACTGATTCAGCTTGCCATCCCCAATCGTCCAAGGTGTTGGGCTGAAAACAGAGCCTTAATATCCTGGGTGACATTCGGTTGAGCTTCATACATGGCGGTTAAGCTATTTCTAAAAATGCACGCGTAGTTCGTATTGAGCTATTGAATGATTTTCTGACGTATGTCAATGAGGTCACGTAAGATCGCACTCGCGGTTTCGCGCCCTCCAGCACCGTGTCCAACAAGCGTGATTTCTCCAGCGAATTCAGTGGTATAGGTAACTGCGTTGAGAGTTCCTGATACGTTTAAAGGATGCGTCTGCCGTAACAGCTCGGGTTGGACTATAGCTTCATGTTCAGTAATAGAGGCTAATAACTTGATTACCTGTTGCTTGTTTTTTGCTTCTGCAATCTTGTCGAGAGTCACCTGACGGATGCCTTTGATATGTACATCCTGAAGTGTGATACTGCGATTCATAACCCAATTCGCTAAAATGACAAGTTTAGCTGCTGCATCAAACCCATCAACATCATTGGTGGGATCGGATTCGGCATACCCCAAGCTTTGGGCTTCCAGTAATCCATCTGCAAACGAGGCTCCAGACTCGGTCATTTGTGTGAGAATATAATTTGTTGTTCCATTCAATATTCCCTTAATCGAAGATACCTGGTCACCATGTAATCCATTCTTTCCCAACGCTAAGAGAGGTGTCCCCGCACCAACGGTTCCGCTGAACCGTAAGGAAACATGATTGTACATAGATAACTCCATTAACGCAGGAAATGCGAGGGCTAGTGGTCCCTTATTTGCGGTAATCACATGGAATTGGTGTTTGAGAGCCCCTTGAATATATGATAACGCAGGTTCTCCATCTTTGAGATTTGTAGGGGACACTTCAATAAGAACATCAGCATCAAGACGCTCAATGACATCCAAAGCTGACAAGTGGGGGTGTCCGAATCGTTTATCACCGGAAACAGAACCAAATTGTGCTTTTATTGTTGAAGTTCGATTAATATCAAGTCCTTGAGAATCAAGGACTGCTCCACCACTATCAACAATACCCACGATCCGTGATCGAAGACCATAGCGTTGTAGCAGAACAGAACGTTGTTGATGAAGGATTTGACTAAAAGTTCTTCCGACTGTCCCAAACCCGATAATAACGATTCTCATCATTGACGTCCGTCAACCAGTTAGTTACCCCATCGATCCTGAGTGATGTCCCAGTATATTGACTATTGCTGAATCATTCTTTTTATACTTTCATAGCTCATATCTTGCTAGCTAATATTTCCGTGTTGCCGAAAGATTCTAAAATAGGAAGCCGAAATGTGGTAAATGGAGACCGATTATGATGTCCGATAGATATGACAGAGTGCTAACGGCAATTCGTCGTCAAGTACCCGACCGAGTTCCTTGGGCCTTGTGGGGACACTTTCCGGCGATCCCCTTCTTGAATTATTACAGTTGGGAAAAGGCAAACAGAGATGGTGCGGAGTTGGCAAAAGCACATATCGCGTTATTAAATGCGCTAGATTATAAGATGGATCTCCTTAAAGTTACTCCATTCTACCGATTCATGGCATATCGATGGGGTTCTAAATTTCGTTTTACAAATAATGATGAGGTTGTTGAAACCGTAGATGTGCTTGTTAAAGAGGCAAAGGATTGGCAGAAACTCTGGGTTCTTGATCCTAAAAAAGAGTTACGTGAACACATTCGATCAGTTTCGATTCTTTCGCGAGAAATAGGACGTGGAATGCCTTTCATCTATACTATTCCCAGCCCTCTCGTTCAAGCAATTCATGGAATTGGATCCCCGAATCGCGTGTATACTGATATGCGGTCACATCCTGATCTTTTAACTGAGGGGTTGGAGACGATAACTCAAACTTGCATAGATTTTGCACGTGCATGTATTGATGAGGGGGCAGCGGGAATCTTTTTTGGTATTGGAGGAGGGGGAGAGCTGTGGTCACGGATGACGCGGGACCAACTCGAGACATATGCGCTTCCCTTTGATCAGAAAGTTCTTAATTCCGTCAAACACGCAGCAATCAAGCTGCTTCACATCTGTAGTAACGAAACTGAGAATCCGCAGCAAGATGGTGGACTCATGGAAAAGGGTTGGTTTAAACAGTACTCCGCGAACGTTATTAATTGGTGGGATACGAACTTCACTTCTGGTGCAACAGCGAAACAAGTTTACGGTGATCGTTTTTGTGTTCTTGCTGGTGTTGACCATCGACACGTAATGCGCCATGGATCACCACAACAGGTAGAAAATCAGGTGAAAGCAGCAATCGACGCTGTTAGCTCAGGTGGTGGTTTTATACTGGGACCTGGATGTACTTTGTATCAAGATACTCCCTTAGAGAATATGAATGCGGTTGGAAGAACTATCGAGAAATATGGAAGATTTCCTCGTTGAGCAGGGCAAACGCTTTTTACCTGTTGGGAGATTACTGAGGATTCGTTTTCACGATCGTTATTGAGTAGGTCGATAAGTTATACAATGAAGTATTCAATCATCACCGATACTTATGCAAAGATTGAGGCGACGTCTAAGCGATTGGAAATGACGGAGTATCTCGTACAGTTACTAAAGAGAACGCCTATAGGTCTCATTGGGAAAGTTGCGTATTTGACGCAAGGAAAATTATATCCAGATTTCGTTGGAATAGAATTGGGAATGGCGGAAAAAATGGTGATCTCAGCCATTGCAAGAACTATAGGAGTGTCAAAACAAAAGATTGTGCAAGTTTATAATACGTCTGGCGATCTGGGCTCTACTATCGAGGTCTTAAAATCCACAACACCTACGACGAGATTGATGAGTGGTGCAAGCATTTCTGTCACCAAAGTCTATGACGTGTTGGATCGAATAGCACATACCACTGGAAAAGGTTCCGTAGAAGGTAAAATCAATCTTTTAACGAGGCTGATTACTGATGCAACACCGGAAGAAGCGAAATATCTTACTCGAACGATTACCGGTCGATTACGCTTGGGTATTGGTGATATGACGTTTTTAGATGCGTTAGCCATTGCTTTTGGAGGGGGAAAAGAGGCAAGACAGGATGTTGAGAAGGCATACAATATGTCTTCAGATCTAGGATTGGTTGCGGAAACCATTGCAAAGTCAGGAATGGAGGGAATATTAAAATTTCAGGTTCGGCTCGGTCGTCCAATTCGGCCAATGTTGGCGGAACGTTTGACATCAGCAAAAGAAATATTAGATAAATTGGGAGGGCAGGGCTCAGCTGAATATAAATATGATGGATTGCGAATGCAAGCACATATTTCCTCTGGTGATATCATACTATTTTCACGGCGCCTTGAGAATATTACCAGCCAGTTTCCTGACGTTGTTCATGCACTTCGAAACAGCATTCAAGTAAGGGACGCCATTATTGAAGGAGAAGCTGTGGCTGTTGATCCTAATACCAATGAAGTTCAACCATTTCAAGTGATTACACGGCGAAGAGGACGAAAACACGCGATTAATGAGATGGCTGAAGAAATCCCGATCACTCTAATCCTGTTTGATGCCCTCTATATGGACGGATTGAGTCTCCTTGACAAAGACTATTACAGTAGACGGGCATGTTTGGAGAAAGCTATCACTGAAACCGTAAGGGTAAAGATCACCCACCCCCTCATCGTGACGAAAGCTCCACAACTTGATGAGTATATGATGGAAGCTGTTGAGAATGGGTGTGAAGGACTTGTTATTAAGTCGGTGAAGGAGGACGCAAGCTATCAGGCTGGAGCGCGAGGATTTTTATGGATTAAGTATAAACGAGATTATAAAATTGAGTTAGGTGATACGTTGGACCTCGTTGCTGTTGGAGCATTTGCAGGCCGGGGTCGTCGGACTGGGACCTTTGGCGCTTTGTTGATGGCAGCGTATAATGGTGAGAAAGATGTCTTTGAGACCGTATGTAAACTTGGAACGGGTTTTAATGATGAAATTTTAAGCCAACTTCCCGTAATGTTTCAAGATGAGCAGATAAATCAGGTACATTCGCGGGTGGAATCCAAGATCGAGGCGGATTACTGGTTTGTACCTCGAAGGGTGCTTGAGGTCCGGGGTGCTGAGGTGACCTTAAGCCCAAGCCACACGTGTGGGATCGATATAATCGGAAAGGATACAGGATTAGCTATCCGATTTCCTCGGTTCACAGGAAAATGGCGCCATGATAAATCGCCGCAAGACGCAACAACTGTTGAGGAAATCATTTCGATGTATAGTGCTCAATTGAAATCCGTGGAAGCCCGTTGATTGTGCGCTATTAGTTAGCTAAATCTGCCTCGAATGCTTCAGATCTCCTTCTCGACGTTTTTCACAGCAGCTTCTAATACGGTCATTGCTGATTCCACGTGATCTTGGGTGATGATTAGTGGGGGCTGAATTCTAAGGACATTAGACCAAAAGCCACCAATTCCGATGATCAGTCCATGGTCATGACACAGTTTACGAATATTGATGCACGCTTCCCTTCCTGGATTCTTTGTTTTACTATCCGTGACGATTTCAATACCAATCATAAGACCTCGACCTCGTACTTCGCCAATAATTCGATATCGTTCTTCAATTTCTTTGAGTCGTTTTAATATTAACCCACCCATGGCTTCTGCGTTCTCCCATAACCTATGGTGCCTGAGATAATCAAGAGTAGCTGTTGCTGCGGCACACATCACAGGATGAGCCCCCCATGTTGAGAAATGATCCCCATGTTCAAAAGCGTCGCTGATTGCTTTTGATGATGTCACAGCTGCAATAGGCCACCCATTGCCTAAGGCTTTTGCAAGGGTAATAAGATGTGGTTGAACATCATATGTTTGGCTTCCCCACAGTTTTCCAGTTCGTCCTAAACCTGTTTGAACCTCATCAAGAATTAGAAGGATATTATATTTATCAAGAAGTGTTTTTAATTTGCGAAAATAGTCTTGCGGAGGGGTGACGATCCCACCAACACCTAACATTGGTTCAGCCATGAACGCTGCGACGTCTCGGGTGGTTGCGAAGTTGATAATATCTTCGACAATCTCAACACATTGAAGGTGGCAACTCGGATAAGTGTGACCGAGACTACAGCGGTAACAATAGGGTGCCGGGACATGAATAATTCCTGGTAAATATGGCCCCATGCTTGCTGCTTTTGAATATCCAGCGACAGGGGTGCCTAGAGAGCGTGCGCCATAGGTCTGTCCATGATAACTGCCTTGAAGCGTTAACACTTCATGTTTCTGGGTATACCGTCTTATCAATTTAAGGGCAAGATCGTTAGCTTCAGAGCCACTTGTATGAAATGTCGATTTGCAGTCATTAAATGGCGCAAGGGCATTCAGGGTTTTCGCTAACTCTAGAGCAGGAAGAGTATAATATGATTCTGAAGCACAGTGGACAAGTTCGTCCATTTGATGTTGAACCGCTGCTTGAACCTGTGGATTATTGTGACCTAGATTAACGGTGGCGATTCCCGCCCAAAAATCAAGGTATTTTCTTCCATCGGAATCCGTTAAGTAGACTCCATCTCCTTTCACAAATATTACGGGAAACGGTTGCCCAAAACTAGTCATAACTTCCTGTGCGTATTGGTTGACCAGAGCATCATTATTCAAAAGATTGCCTCCATATTATTAATGGAACACGTTTTTGTGGATAAATATATCATTTATGAGGGTTTCATAAATACTCCATCCTAGATAATGCGTGTCAGAGTAGAGAATTATCTTTATTACTTGCAGTACCGGATAATATCTCGAGAGGAATTGAGTCAGAGAGATCAATGGGAAGACGGTATTGACAAAGAAATCTTAGAAAGTTTAATGGATTTACGAGAGTACCTGGAAACCCGCATTCAAACATTAAACGATGAGCGGAAAAAACTTCAGGCTTTGTACAAGATCGTTGACGAAGTAATTATTTCGAGAAGCTTTCGAGGAGCTGAAAGCCTTCTCAAAGAACAGCCCTCAGAAATCCGTTCATCAGAGTCTGTTGCATCAACCATAGAGCCTGTTACATCCACTATAGAGCCTGTTGAACGTGTCCCATTATTGACAAATAGAGGCGTATTATTGGCCGAGGCTTTAATACAACCCCAGAATGTGCGAATAATACCAGCAAAAGATATGAATTTTAACGTTAATACCACGCCGTTTCAATCGTTCTTTGTATCTAGGATTCTAGAATCCATGAAGGAGAAGGATAACGAAGCTGTAAAGAAGGGAGAAATTCTGTCTGAAATGGCCTTGACGTTTGAGATACGATCTGATGATGACATAATTCAAGAGATCAGCGTTAACAACTATGGTGATGCACAGCGATTGCGTGAGATCAGGAATTCATGTCGATGGACATTGGAAAAGATGTTCGAAAGGAAAGAGCAGGAATAACTCACGATTCAACTCGCATCAAGAAATCAACTATAACTCTCAGTGGGATATCAAAGTGAGTATTAATATCATTGAAAATGAATTGTGGCCCATTCTCGTTGATACAGTGCAGTCCTTGATTCTCTATCAACATCATAAAGCGTACGTGCGTGATGTGCTATTACTTGATAAACCTGAGAGTGCTCCTCACGACTTGACCTTGGATCTCGGAATTTCTTTAGGTGAAGCAATGGTAATACTCTACGAGCTGCGGCAAGAGGAAGAAAACGTGAAAGGAGCTTCGTAAATTTTGTTCACGAAAGCTCAGAGTAAAGATCGTATAGTGGATCTATCACCTCAAAAGGATGGAGCACAGGTCAATATACGAGGATGGATATATACCAAACGACTGCATGGCAGACTTATCTTCTTAACTCTTCGCGATTCAACCGGAGTCATTCAAGTCGCAATCCATAAAAACCACATTGAGACGACACAATTTGAGCGCGCTCGGAAAGTCAATATTGAAGCCGCGGTCCAAGTAGTTGGTCAGGTGAAAGCTGATCCTCGAGCACCTGGTGGAGTTGAAATTCAATGTCAAAGCTTTGAGGTAATAGGAGATGCTTTTGACGATTATCCATTACAAAAAGATGCAGGAACAGAGTTTCTACTCGATAAACGGCATCTTCACATTCGAAGTCCAGCAATCGCTGCAACGCTTCGACTAAAAGCCCTTTTCATTCAATTAGCTCGCGATTGGCTCAATACGCATCATTTTTCAGAGGTGTATTGCCCTATTCTCATTACCGCTGCTTGCGAGGGAGGATCCACATTATTTCCCGTTGAATACTTTCAACGAAAAGCCTACTTATCTCAAAGTGTCCAGCTTTATCAAGAAGCCGCCATCACCTCTTTAGAAAAAGTCTACAGCATCGAACCTAGTTTTCGTGCAGAAAAGAGTAGGACTCGACGGCATCTCACTGAGTTTTGGCAGATCGAAGCCGAAGTAGCTCATGCCTCTCTTGAAGATATCATGAACGTCCAAGAAGCTCTCTTGGTACATACCTGCAGTGCGATGGTAGCGCGAGGTCACAACGACTTTACATTATTAAAGAAAACATTTACACCTCCAACGCCACGTTTCGCCAGAATCACGTATTCAACAGCAGTCGAGACACTGCAAGGACTTGACTGCAAGTTTGATTGGGGAGACGATTTTGGCGCAGTTGAGGAACGAGTATTGAGTAACCAATATAGCCAACCTGTTTTCATCACCCATTTTCCACGTCAATGCAAAGCCTTCTATCACGA
>CAJIBP010000329.1_pt1 | contig 11523 bp, 7 predicted proteins | sample 9199361 | NCBI WGS metagenome assembly CAJIBP01 (sample SAMEA7708308, study PRJEB35096) | sediment metagenome | biome: marine neritic benthic zone biome [ENVO:01000025]; feature: sediment [ENVO:00002007]; material: shallow marine sediment [ENVO:03000034] sea grass bed [ENVO_01000059] ...
GTTGCGATTGAAAAAGAAACACCTGTGCCGATAGCACCGTCGAGATCCGAAGACCACGACAGAGTCGCGGAAATATCACCATCCTCTGTATCAATGGCACTACCAGTGAATGTGATTAAGCTCCCGGGTGTAAATGATGAGCCGTCCACTGGGGCTGTGATCGCTACCACCGGAGCCGTGTTCCCCACCATATACTCCACGTGCAGCAAGGGCGCTCCGTTCTGGTCCGCGTCATATGACTCCGCCACCCGCTGGCCGGTACCTGTGATAATAACCACCAGCGAATTGCCGCTCGACCAGCCGGGCCGGTCAATAATCTCCTGAATAACCAAAAATATATTAGGTGTCCGCTGATCAGGCCCCGCCTCACCCACTGTCGTCCATGCCACAGGAGACCACGTCACCGCAGCCAACGTTCTCGATCTGGACGATATGTCCAGGTAGGAAGAGACAAACTGAGAAGCATCATCAGTGTCTTCGCCCTCTATCGTCAGAGAAGTCGCCTCTGACCCCTTCTCATCTGCCTTAAACTGAACATAAGCATTGACAATGGTGGCACCTGGGGGAATATTTACCCCATTGAAACGTATCCCCACCGTCTGGTCGTCGTTATCATTGACCAGCTCGAGATCGCTACTCGTCAGCCTCACGTTGCCTGAAGCTCTCTCTTCCGCGTCATCTGAACTTGTTGCAACCCGGACCTCCACAGTGGTTACCTCTCCACCAGCCTCATTCACAACGATGGTGACCTCATCGCTTGCTGTCAGCTCTCCGTCATCGGCTTCCAAGCGCAACAGGTAGGTACCAGCCCCAGAGAAACTGGCCGCAGTATCCACCGCCGTGTCATCACCGAAGGTTACTGTGCCGGGACCGCTGACTTTGGTCCAGATTGTCTGCACTGCACCCGGTGGATCCGGCAAGCCGTCGTCGTTTACCGTACCATTCAAGTTCGCTGCTGCCGGCAGAGTGGTCACCTGATCTGCTCCCGCAAAGACCACAGGTGGTGTGTTCCCTGTTGTGATGGGAGGTATAGACAATTCATAGACCTTACCGTCGTTTTCTTCAGGATCTGCATCGTTGTCAACACCCCGGTCGGTGACATATATGTTCATCCCGGAGGAACCTAGACTATCCGGTGCGTAGGCCAACCCGGCTGGTTTTGAAGCGTTTGCCGCAGAAATATCAATCATACGCACAAGGCTGCCGTCGGTCGTGATATGTGCCAGCGAATCAGCTGGCTTACCGACTACGTACAAATAACCGTTATCTGTATCAAAGGCGATACCCTCAGGATCCGATACCCCTAGGGTCGCCGTATCAAAACTGACCACTTGATCATCGCCATCCGGCGGCGGGCCATCAAAAAAACCATTGGCTCCCGGGGAGATACGGTAAACTTCTGAGTTTACTCCGTCTACTATAAAGAGGACTCCTCGCCAGCTATCGAAAGTAACTCCTTCAGGATCAAGACTATTGAACACAGCCGTATCAAAAGAGGTAATTACATCATCTGATGTGTCGTAGAGCCCATCGGTTCCAGGGTTTATTTCAAAAATCTCATTCGCATTATCATCTGAAATGAAAAGGTGACCATCAGCCGGGTTATAGGCTACCCCGGCCGGCTCATTCGAGAAGGATGTGGTACTTAGGGTATCGATCAGAGTACCAAAGAGAGTGACTTCAAAAAGGTTGTCACCTGTAAAAATGGGCATTTCGTCGACCTCGCTGTCGCTAACCAATAGTGTTTCGAAAGCTTCGAGATAGCAAATGCCAGCCGGGTCCGGGCTTGGTGGCGAAAACGAAGAGGTGTCGATAACCTGAACCAAGGACGCCTGAACTGTGCTTTCTGCGAGGGTCGCGGATTGGGTAAGTGACAACTCAATAATTTGGCCACTTTCTAACGAGCCGGCCTTCTGCCCTTGCGGGGCACCCAGACCGCTATCAGCAATATAGAGACTCAACTGTGAAGAATCGTCTGTAAGGTCACTGCTGGGGGCAAAAACCATACCTTGTGAATCGCTGATTTCGAATTCAGACAAATCACGGGTCGCGACAATTTGACCTGTTGATTTTATCTCATATAGCTCTTGCTTTACAGGGTTCATTAGATGAAAGTGGCCGCTAGTAGAATCAAAGGCGAGACCGCGAAGATATCTTAATCCGGTCTGTCTTAGATCCACTTCGGTAATCACTGCCCCTATAAACCCAAGCTCAGGATACGACTCGATGCGGACTATACGGGGCGCTGTGATATCCAGAACAAAAAGGTGTCCATTCACCGGATCCACGGTCATTCCCTGAGGGTCCTGGAGGCCAAGGTGCTGAACATCGAACGATGTAAGAGTAGCGGGGTTCGGTTTGCCGTCTAGCCCTGCCCTTATCTCAATTAATTTTTTGTTAGTAGAATCTAAGATTAGCAAGCGGTTGTTTTTACTATCAAAGACCATATTTACAGGATCGGGTATAATGCTTGGCATGCCGACTGATCCATCCAGATCCCCAAGGGGGCTGAGGAGCGTAATGTCGTTAAATGTTTCTGGAGGACCAGCTAGATTGTGCGTCTCCACAACGTTGAAAGTGTTTGCCTTAGGAGAGAAAGTCAGACCAGCAGGGTTGGGAATGCCTAGATTAATAGTTTCAATAGTTCGAACTCGCCCAATGTAAGCGGACTTTCGCTGAGCCCAGGCCGTCGGATTCTGGCTTAGTTGAAAGATCAGCGTCACTCCCAGAAGTATCGCTAGAGTATTTAGAATACTTATAAGATCATGATAACAAAATCGACGTGTGGTCTTCAATGTATTCTCCCTAACGTTGCAAAAAATCGGTTGTGAAAAGGCCGTGAAACACCGGTCTGAGCGGCCTTAGAAGCTTTCTTATTCAGTATCCTGGAATTCATCACGGGTGCTTTCCTGCATAGTGTGCATCTGGCAATCGAATTCTGCTTCAAGTGTGGCCAAGCAGGCTTTTCGGATCAGGATTTATGCAACATTAGGGTTCTATCTTCCAGCAAATCAAACATCTTTTTGGAGGGATATGTGTTTTCAACCTTATTGAACTGACGATGAGTTCGACTTTATCTGACTTCGTCTAAGCAGTCGATCCTATCGATACGGTCGGTCAATAGTACTCGATTAGAATTCGTCTAATATGTCAATTTCTCAGAAAGGATGCATCTCGTCAATACGAAGATTTTCTGATATTCTGTAAGTATTCCATTCTTGGTTGAAATGCTGAAGTATCTTATATACCCATACTTTCATGCTGATCTGCAGGTGTATAAAAGTTTGTTAATGTATGTTGGACACCTGCTTTCCGGTTTCTGGATCTCGATAGCCAATCCGCCTGAGTTAGACGGGACAATACTTCGAATTGGCACCCGTAAGCTCGATGGTCTGATCCGACGTCAGCCCCTTTGCCTTGATCACCTTGCGACGTTTAACAACCCTGTAGTTGATCCCTCTTTTCAGCCGGGTTACGAACAAGACCTTTTTGCCGGTGAGCAATCAAGCCTCAGGCATGTTGCCTCGTAGGGGTGGTACCCGGAATCCGGTTCCCAGCGAGTATCAGCACCCCAGAGGACTTGCATCTCCTAGTCACTTCTCCCAATAGCTTTCCCATCGGGTTGACCGCGCCGTCTTGGCGCTGAGCGCATACTCGGTAAACCACCAAAAAAAAACAAAGTCAAATGGACTTTGCCTTTTTTGCATAAAAATGGGTGAATAATATGTTGTCTATGTTCTCCTTTGCAACCTCCTGAATCCTAACAGGCCGATCAAACTAGACCCAAGGAGGAGTATAGACATAGGAATAGGGGCGTGTGCTTCAGTTGAACCTTCTAAAACTGCTTCGTCAAAATAAAGTGAGCCAGTTTTAAGGTTAACCTCAAAACCAACCACGCCATCACCTGAATAGGGTAGAACATTGAAAGTGAATATCTTATCGCCGGATACCTGAACACGATCGAGTTTTCTATCACCGTCAATAAAATATAAAATCTTAGCTGAACTTGCTGACTTCAGATAGATAGAAATCTTTGCTTCCTCCAAATCACCTGGTACTCCGGTAAAAGTGTACTTCACCCTTGTTGTATCTCCCCATGTCTTGCCCATCTTAATGTCAGCCGGATCGTAGCTGAATGGCAGAGCGTATGCAGCCACAGTGAAAACAAACAGCGTTGAAATCAGAGTCGCGACGAACATTAACTTTGTCATCTCACCCTCTCTCTGGTTTTGAGTATTATATGTTTTTTTCGCTTTTTTAAATCTTCCGATATAGTTACAAGTAAATCATTGTACTGTCAGAACGGTTTTCAGGTTCAAGCCCACTTATAACTGATTTTAATTTTTAGGTTATCTTTTCAGATGTCAATACGAAGAAATCATTATTGGAGCTGAGATCGGAACTCTTTCTTTCCCGTGTATAGATCGAGGAGACTTATCAGTTCTCCACTGGGCGATAGGAAATATGTCAAAGCTAAAACCGATTTTTTGGTCACTGTATCGCAGCCGCATTTAGAGGTCAAAATAAGACATTATCATTCTTTTCATCCTTGCCTTTCTCTCAATTAGTTTACTGAAAAGGATGAAGATCAGGTAAATCAATGTGTAGTCCACCTCCTATTCAAGTAGTGAACTAATGTACTCGTTTGCTTCTATAAGCTCAATCCTCTCAAACTGCCTTAGTTCTTTGCCGAACTTTACTCCTAAGCCTTTGTTTTCTATATCAATTCGTATAATAAAAGCCGTTCCCAGAAGGCGGACAATCTCATCCTGGCCGGTGAATCCTGGTGGAAGGCAAAAAGATAAGAGAGCCTGATCGTCTTTTTGAAATGCCCTACAGTCTTTGATCCGAATAAAAGCTCCACCCCGACTGATGTTCTTAGTAACACCTTCGAAAGAGGTTTTCACCCCAACCTTGTGCAGGTATACCGCGAATGAACGGTTGAGTCTGACATACTTTCTTGACTCGTGCAGCCTTCTAGACATTTGACCCTCCCCGGACAGTGCGATCGGACCTCATGAGTCCATAGAATAGAGTTTCAGAAGCTTGATTTCCTTGCCTTCTAGTAATTGTTCGCCGCAACCTAACCTCTTCCCAATGAAATGCAAACAATAAAATGCTCCCTGTAATATATGTAGTCATGGTTTCCTTACTTCTTTTTGCGAGCTTCGACCGGTTCGATGATCTTGATATTTAAGATTTTTTAAGTAAGTCTAAACGATAATTCAGTTTTTCCTCGATTTCTGGTATCAATTCTATTAGACCTTTTAAACAGATGAAGTTTCTTAAAGAATATCTCTTGCGAGGTATTACGAGATTTAAGTTGTCAAGCAGTGCTATGTAGTCCCTGATCATTCCATTTGTGTCTTTATCTATCTCGCGATACGCCAGATCAACCCATCTGTCTTTTAAGTCGTCAGCAATAAGGTCAATCTTATCTCTCAAGCTCTTATCCTGTCCCCAATAAAAAGATCGGTTTAATCTTTCTAATAGACTCTCAATTTGCTTTTTCATGCTGGTATTTAGGTTATTCTTCGATAATATATAGGTCCATAGTGGTTTTATTTTATGGCGCATCCACATTTCATTTTGTTGTGGTAATAGACAGCATTCCATTAACTGTTCTTGATATCGCGCCAATGTGATAGTTTTATTCGTGACCGTTCTACAATCGTTTTCTATTTCCACATTTTTCAAAACCTTGTTCAATTGTTGAAGAATCGCCCGCTTACTTGACTGTTCAGGAAGGTGTTGATGCACCAGATTTTCCCACGATTCACGTAAGTAAGCGATCTCATTATTTATAGCACGGTATGCAAATCCTACTCTTGTTGCTAAGTTCCTGAATTCGTGGGCAAGGGTATTGATGGTATCTTGTCTTTCTTCCACAAGTCTCTTCTCTTTTTCTAGGGCGATTTCCCTAGCATGCAAAGAAAGCATTTCCGTACCCAGAGATTCAGACAGTTCCTTAACAATTCGAGTGGATCTATCACCACGTTTCATAGTTTCTGGCAAGAAATGAATCTTGATAACTGCCACAGTGGCGTATTGACTATCCTGCCAGATTGGCCTGCCCTGGCTGTCTTCAGAAAGAGCGCTGCCCTGCGGCATTACATCCCAAAGATCGGTTTTCTTAACCAATACAGGCTCCATGTGGTGGTAGTCCTCTCCGGCCCTACCTTCCAGCTGCTTTCTTACGCTTCGGCTGTTATTCTCCGGGTCGTCGGCGGTCCAGCTTGTCTGTCTTTCTACACACCAGGCCATGGCTTCCAGAATGCCACCCGGCCGATCCCGGTAATCTTCCCACACCTTGCCAGGGAAATCGTAACCTGACCGGCTCCTCTCATCCCAGCTGACCTCATTGGATTGTCCATCTCTGTGGCCGGTAGCAATACGAAGCACGCGAAGATCCGGAATTGGTCCAACGCTGTAAATAGTCCCCTTAGTTGCATGCGGTAGACAGTAGAGTATAATTTTGATCATCTTCTTACAGACACGCTCCAGAACATGAGATGAAATACGCATCCCAACAGCACTAGTGTGCTGGTCCATAAGTGCCCCCATTTTCAGGCGCGAACGGTTCGACATGTTTATCCTCCAGATAACAATGGTGTTACCTCAATTGAGCGTTATCGATCAATTGAGAGTTATTTGTTCTTCGTTATCCGTTATTGTTATTTGTTATTGGTGTTAGGATAAAGACAATCAGAAATAAGCCCCACTCTATCCTGTGTCACCTGCCAGTGACTCAGACACTTGATGAATCATCTGTACAGTGGTATGAATTACCTAACAAGAAAAACGGAGGGAAATAATATGAAAAGAATCAAGGCTATGGCTGGCTTGAGAAACACCTTGATTCATGAATATCTCAAGGTAGATATACCGAGGCTCTATGATTATCTGAAAAATCGGTTGGGAGATTTTACCGAGTTCATGTCTTATACCCAGAAATATTTGGCTCAAAAATCATAAAGGAACTTAGCTTCGCACCGTCCCCTCCTATTGGATTGCGGGCGAAAAGTCATGATTTGTTGCGGTCGTGCTCATTTCTCTGTGCGCTCTTTAATATCGCTATGGCTTCTTTGGCAGCTTCAACCGATCGGCGAGCAGATTCCAATGCGTCAGAGGCAGAATCTTTTGTAAATAGCTCCCACGGCAACGTATATGTGGCTTCGTCTCCGTAGTCGGTAAGGAAATGCTCTGCCGAACCCAAAGTCACCAAATCAGGTAATAGACGACGGATAATGTCCTGGATAGCCTCGGGTAGGTCCTGTTTTCGCAATATGGCGGCGAGTTCTCTAGCTGGATTGTGTGGGTCTTTGGAGGAACACCAAACAGCCCCAAGACAGCCTTGCGGCATTCTCAACGGCCAATTGAGCATTATCAACACATGAACGCCACCGGTTTAGATCAAGATCTTGTTCAGCCTCGGCCAGAAAACCTTCAGCAAGTGCCAAACGATACGACACTTCATCACGTGCTTTCACGATAGCCTTCCCAACTGTGTTCACCGTAACCTGTCGGCTTTCTTCTTCTCATTTGTTGATATATCACAAATCTTATGCCTAATTGCCACTCCATGATAATGAGATCAGTTAGATAAGTCCAATGGATTTTTTATCCTAAATCCTTCCCCGGAATGTATTCATCGAGCACAGGCACGATAGCCCTGGTAAACGCCTGTAGCCTTGTTTCGGCTTCCTGCAGTGCCTCAGATTTATAGACGGGCGTGATTAGCCGTACAACTGCTCCGTCTGTTCTTTTCCTGGTAAGAGCATCCCAGAACGTGAAGATCTTCAACTGATACACATTGGTTAAGATGCGGCCTCTTTGTGGAAACCAGTAGTAAATAAGCTGTGTAGAGTCCCCTTTCTGAATGAAGGCGCGGTTGACTTTCATGGCGTCACCGTAGTATCCGGGAGTAGAGATGGTTGTAGGTCCGGCATCCTTGACTATCCAGCCACTCCCTCGAAAGCAAGTAGTGGGGGTATGGGCGTGTTGTGACCCCTTACTCTGGCTCTCATTGTAAACCACATAAAAATACACACTCTTTCCTTCTTGATTGGTATAGTCGATGAGTGCGTAATCACCCAATTGTAGGCGATCAATAAATCTCTGCTCCATAGTCTTTCGCAAGCCAACCCACTCAGATAAAAGAAGGGGAAATTGTGCAAGTGTTTTTTTAATTTGAATCTTTTCGCGGATCTCGATGCCCTGAGAGAAAGCAAGGGTAGTACTTAAAAGAACGATCGCCACGATGAACTGGGGCTGCAGCACAAAGGAGATCCCTTTCCTTCCTTTCACCTCCCCTGAGGGAGGGGCTACTCTCGGCTCCCTCTCCCCTTGCCGAAAAGAGATACGGTAAGGGGGATTCGACGACGTTTTTTCATGGATCGAGGTTCCAGAGTTTAAAGGCCTCACTTCACCGAGGATCCATATCTCAAGAAAAAGCACAGCTAGTGTAAACATAAAAATGAGCCAGCCGGAAAAGCCGTGAAGAAAGGTTTCCGCCACTCTTGCTCCCCAAATCTTGTAAAGAATACCGGTGAGGGAAATACGCATGCTGTTGGCAAAAATTGCAAGAGGTACCGTTGAGATAATGAGTATTGCACGTTTCCATAGAGCCGCCTTGAAAAAGTAGGCCAGAAGAAGCCCGAGGACAATTAGTGGAAACAGATAGCGCAGGCCGCTACAGGCCTCAATTATCTGCAGCTCGGTAAAACCAAGATCAATGATGTTTCCGTCCCGAAAGGCGGGCATACCATAAAACTGGATCATGGCTAGACTCAGTTTAGAAGAGATTAACTGGAGCTTGACCGACATTTTGTTGTAAAAATAAGAGGGAAGGGGAAACATAGTCAGGATGACGATTAAGGCGAAGCCAATTGTTTTTGTTTTCTTCCAGCCGAGATGCAACAAACAGAGCCCAATCAAGACAAACCAAAAAGAAACATAAAGGACAAAATATACTCCAGCCAACTCGCCAAGCCAGAAAAGGGAAAGCCCGAAAATAAGTGGTGCCAACCCTGTCCAGGAAGGCACAGCGGAGTGCTTTAACAATTTGAACCTTTTTCCCCAGATCATAAAGAGTACTACAAAGGGAAGTAGATAGGCGTACGTGTAGTCCTCCTTTACCCAGCCATGTGTGACAAGATTGGTAAGGACGGAGAAGTACACTCGCGCAAGTAAGAGCGAGTAAATAGCAAGTTTCAACCAGCTAATTGGATGAACGTATGCAAATATCTTGAGCATTGTAGATTTTGAAATTTGAGTCTTATTACTCTATAAAAGAATGGGAAGTCCCTTTTGATTGCAGGGCGTTGAGCTTTGAGGTAAGTCGGATCACCCCACAAAGAGGATAAAGGAATAATCCGCTACTTCTTGATGTAGGCCTGACTGTTGAGTAACTGCATGGCCGTGAACAGGCCATTGTGTAAAAAAGGTCTAGACTGCCATCATTCTTCGTATACAATGGAACGTTGTACGGCTCGGAGAAGGTCATCTCCAGTCCCAATGTCCAGAAATGGTTCATCAGAAACTATCACTGCTTGAACTCGAACTTTATTTTGAATTGCTACCTCGATAACCTCACTCATGGACAATTCTGGTTTATTGGTTGCTGTTTTTTTCGTATCAATAAGAAATTGGTGCAGGAAATGTGTAAAAACCGGTTTCCATACGGCTATTCCCCATGTATATCGTAGATGCGTCGAGCCAGGCTTTAAGATAATCTTGCGTATCTGACCGTGATCATCTAAATCTATCATGTCAGCCTTATCTGGGCGATTTGAAGGAAAAACACCCAACACTACATCAACATCTCTGTTTTCTAGATAGCTTAGCAGTTGGACAAAAACGTCATCAGATTCAAAGATCAGGTCTGGAAACCCAAAGGCCACTGTCTCGTGCTTTAGGAAGGGATAAGCCTGGTCTATGGTATAGGGTACACCATATCGCAGATCGGTAATAAGATACGCTAGGTGCATATCAAGCATCACGCCGCTACGTAGACAGTGAGGGATATCCCATTTACCATCGCCGAGGACGATATAGACTTTGACAATGCCAGCTAGCCGCATTTTTTCCAGCAAATAATGGCAAACAGGTTTTGGACGCACACCATCTCGTCCCTCCTCACGCTTAAACCCAACAGGAAATATTTCTTTACTGCAGGGCAATGGGGCGATTCGCAAACCTTGCCCTGCCGCAGGAATCAGACCGAACACTTGACGCTTGAATTTCTTATCTCGATCACCATTCATCAACTTTGATAGAATACCTAGTCAAAAGATTTTTGGCTACAGTCCGAAAAAATATGACTCCATCCTAGCATCCTAGTAAGATTAGTCAACCGCTGAACCTCGACATTCAAGCCTAAATCAGCTCACTGGATGTCTTGGATTGAATAGAAGGGTAGATTTCCCACAGATCGACAGAACCAGATTGTGATGAACCAGATACTATGCAAAGCAAAATTAGACACTCACCAGAACCGGTGTTAAGAAGCTCTCTTCAACGAACAGCAGCGACTACTTCAGCGGTTAGGAAGATTCAGATTTTGATGCCTTCTTTAGAAGAGCAGCAAATCATTAAAAATCCGTAACATACCGAACCCACGGCATTAAAAGCTTACTGATCCTACACCTTCTAGTGTCTGCACCTTTTTTTTAAAGCCGCTTAGCTTTTCATACACCCTTAAGTATTTTGGTGCCTCTACGCCCCAGTGGAGAGCATCCAAAACTCTTTTTCGACCAAATTCGCCCATCTGCCTGCGTAGTTCAGGATTATCCAACAGGTAAGCAATCTTGTCTGCCATGTCCTTTGGATTGTCCTTTTCTGCATATAGGCTAGCCTTTTGTGCAGAAAGCTTTCCTTCCGTCAATGCATATTGCACTATCGGTTTTCCGAGCGCCATATATTCCATTATCTTGTTCATCGTAGACTTGTCATTCATTTCATTGGCTAGATCAGGATTCACACAGACATCCGCTGTACTGAGCGCCTCAAGCATTGGTTCATCTGGAATCCTTCCTGTAAAAGTCACATACTCTGAAACTCCCAACTTTCGGCTCAATTCCTTCATAGATGCTAATTCGGTCCCTCCCCCCACCAAGACAAAGTGGATATCCTTTCTACCCATTTCATATATCAGAATTCTTACTGCTTCAACCAAGTGGTCAACTCCTTCTTGCCTCCCCATGACCCCAACATATCCAACTAAGAATTTTTTCCCTTTCTTCCATGAAGGATTTGTAGGTACGGGTTTCATCCTTGTAAGAGAGGGGCCGCTTCTGACTACAGTGACCTTGTGCGGACACATCTTTCCTCGCTCTATCGCAATCCTCTTATAAGACTCGTTAGTGGCAATAGAAAGATCCGCGGTCTTAAAAGTAAGGCGCTCTAAGAGGATCATCATATGGTACAAAACATCCTTCTTTTCGAACTTAGCCAAGTAAAGCTCAGGATTAATGTCGTGATGATCGAATACGAATTTCTTTTTGAAAAAGATTTTATAGAAAA
>CAJIBP010000228.1_pt1 | contig 11496 bp, 11 predicted proteins | sample 9199361 | NCBI WGS metagenome assembly CAJIBP01 (sample SAMEA7708308, study PRJEB35096) | sediment metagenome | biome: marine neritic benthic zone biome [ENVO:01000025]; feature: sediment [ENVO:00002007]; material: shallow marine sediment [ENVO:03000034] sea grass bed [ENVO_01000059] ...
AATCCGAAGGCGGTCGCAGTCCGCCGTAGGCGGAATTCATGAAATGTCCGGGCTGGCTTTATATCCGCTAAGAACGCTAATAAACTCTAAGGTTTGAAAATTCGGGACCGAACAAACAGATTCGGATGAGTTCTTGTTGAAACCTAATTCCCGGCGGGCCCCTCCCACCTCAGCGTAGCGCCGGCAGTTTCAATATTAGCATCTACCAAACCATTAACTCCATCTTAGCCCAGATAATTCGCGTCCATCGCCGATGGTATTATTCCTACGGGAGGTTTACCCTAACGTTGCAAACCTGTTGCCGGCCAAAACCGCTAAACTCGCACCAGTCAGCGCCATCTGCGCCCTTGCTCGTCTCAGGCAGGATCTCACGTACGGTTAAGTACGCTTCGACCTTCCCGAGACTGTGCGAGGCCACATCTGACGCAGCCTGGCGCGTTTTTCCTCGGCACATTTTTGCAACGTTAGGGTTTACGCCACGCCACCGTTGACTCGGATGTTCTGACCCGTTATCCAGCGCGCCTCTTCACTCGCAAGAAACGCCACTACATCGGCGATGTCTTGAGGTTCCCCCAGCCTGCCGAATGCAGCCAACTGGGCCAAACTGTCTATTTGTTCTTCACTCTTCCCTTCTCTGAAGAGTTCGGTATCTGTGGGCCCCGGAGACACGCCGTTCACCGTTATACCTCGCCCCCCCAACTCTTTGGCGAGAACTCGAGTTATTTGCTCCACTGCACCCTTGCTCGCCGCATAGATCCCATAATTGGGAAGAATCAAGCTGGTGACAGTGGACGACAAATTGATGACCCGCCCCCCTTCTTTCATTTTTTGTGCCGCTTGCCGGCAGGCAAGAAAAGTGCCTTTGACATTGACTCCAAAGAGTCTGTCGAAATCTTCCTCGGCAACCTCAGCTAGTGGCTTGGTGGTTAATACACCCGCGTTGTTTACCAAGATGTCTATTTTGCCGAAGTGTTCAATCGTCTGGTCAAAGAGGTGCTCAACATCAGCAGCCTTTGCCACATTCGCCTGCACGGCGATGGCCTGACCTCCCTCAGATTGAACCGCCGCCACAACCTCACGAGCGGTGTCTTCCCTCTGGAAATAATTGAGCACCACAGAAGCACCGTCGCTACTCAAACGTTCGGCGATAGCTCTGCCAATGCCTCTCGAAGAACCCGTCACCAAAGCTACTTTTCCTTTTAGCATCAGTATCTCCCTATGCTTGCTCCTTCATAAATCGCCATCTCTTTCATCGTCATCGTTCTCAGTTTTACTGGCCCTGGACTCATCTCTATAGATGATTAGCCGATCACCCGGATGAATGACCGCCTTTGGGTTGATCCGATTCCAGATGAGGAGTGAAGCTAAAGGCACACCAAATCGATCTGCGATCGAGGTGAGACTATCCCCCGCTCTGACCACATAAGTGCGCTCTCTCTGGCCTGCTGACCAGCGCTTCAGCAGATTCTTATAGCGGACCTGAAAGTCCTTAGAGACCCATTCTGGAATTAATATTTCATGGCTTCCTTTAGGAAGATAGTGCCCTCGAATTTCAGGATTTAAATCTTTGATTACCTTGAAATGAGTTTTCGCTGCCTGGGCGACGATTCTGATTGGGGTTTCCTCGGTGCATTCAACCTCAACTTCATTGAAGTTGAGAGGAGGATAATAGTCCTCTTCAGAGAGACGAAAACCATACTTTTCAGGATCCTTGAAGATCATTTTTATTGCTAGAATTCTGAAAACATAACGTTGAGTTTCCAGGGGAAGGTAAAGCCGATAGTAGTCATTGTTACCCTGTTCTAAGATTTCGGCCATTAGTCCTTCTTCACCCATATTGTAAGCGGCAGCGGCCAGAGCCCATGATCCAAACTGTTCATGAAGATCCTGAAAAAGTTCAATCGCTGCCCGGGTAGAGTCAAAGATATTTCGCCTTTCGTCAAACCTTGCATTGATGACCAGACCATATTTCTTACCGGTGTATTTTATGAACTGCCAGAACCCCACCGCTCCTTTCTTTGAACGTGCATGGGGTCTGAGAGCACTCTCAGCAATGGCTACGAATTTAAGATCGTCAGGCATCCCATTTTTTTGTAGCATCTCTTGAATTATGGGCATATAGCGGCTTGAACGCTTCAACCATAGAATTACCTGTGGCCGGTACCAAAGCGAAAGCAGGATCTCCTTATCAAGTCTCTCCCTTATCTCCTGGACTTCTAGGGGAACTGGTTCACCACAAAAGTCTAGAGGCGCATCTATCTTAAGTGTAGAAATCAGTGAGGGGAAATGCGCGGGCTCAAGTTGTCCAACCTTAGTTTCTGACGCGGGTTCAAGTGATTCAGCCTTAATGTTTGCAACGGAGAGAACTACTATTCCAATCACCAAAAAGAGACGCCATCTCATAAGAGTTACCTTTTTCGCTCAAAGTAGTGTACCGATTTCTGTTCGCTTCGCAGAATTCCTTCAGGCCGCGGATTTTATATCATAACCTATCACAATCTTCATACCCAGTGGGGTGAGAGGATTTTAGATTGTAGATTGCAGATTGTAGATTGTAGATTAGGGATTGCGGATTGTAGATTGTAGATTGAGCACTCAAAGTGATTATGGATACTGATCCTGCCAAGTTGATGTATTATTAGCCATGGTCTATCATTGCCAAGCTGGGCCCAACCGGAAGCACTCCATGTCACCGTTTCACCCTGCGCCTTCCGGCGGGCTCCAGCTGACCTGCTGGATACCAGCGCGTATTCAGGCAAAAAACCGGACAGAGATTGGGAGAAGTAGCCATGCAATCAAGGGAGGTGGCTCGTGCCGTTATTCTGGTGGCCATCGCGGTGGCCTTATCGCCATTCTTCATTCCAGTGGGCATTTCAAAATGTTTTCCGGCCCAACACATGGTCAATGTAATGAGCGCGGTTATGTTGGGACCAGCCTACGCTGTGGGTATCGCCACCATCGCAGGAATAATTAGAAATATCCTGGGCCTTGGGACTCTCCTAGCATTTCCGGGTGGGATGATCGGAGCTTTGCTGGCTGGTTTAGCATATCGCATCTCTAAGAACATTTACATGGCAGGGCTAGGAGAAATCATAGGTACCGGGTTGTTAGGCTCTCTTGCCAGCGTTTGGATTGTGGCTCCCCTTTTCATGGGCAAGACTATAGCTCTGGCCACTTTGATGATAGCCTTTAGTGTCAGCACCTTGGGAGGTACGATCATCGGCATCATTGCTCTACATCTTCTGCGCAAAGGGGGAATCTGGGAACCGTGATTCGGTTGCGCAATATCCGATATCGTTATCCGACTACTAAATGGATATTGGAAGGGATCAACCTTTCAATTGACCATGGAGAGTACGTTTTTATTGGCGGTGCTAATGGATCGGGGAAGTCGACCCTTGGCTATCTCTTTAACGGTCTTATACCTCACTTCTTCGGGGGCACCCTGGAAGGCTCCGTGTCAGTCTATCAAAGCAACACTTTGGAGCGAAGTGTTTCGGAACTTCTCACCCATGTGGGTCTCGTACTCCAAAACGCAGATGCTCAGCTTTTCAACACCACAGTCGAAGACGAAATAGCCTTTGGCTTGGAAAGTCTAGGTTTATCTGGCTGGGAGATCAACGAACGCATAAAGGAGATCTCAAAGAGACTGACCCTAGAGAATCTTTTGGGTCGCTCCCCCACTACGCTCTCGGGGGGCGAAAAGCGTCTTGTTGCAATAGCATCGGTTCTTTGTCTAAACCCTCCAGTCCTGCTTCTCGATGAGCCTTATGGTGATCTCGATTGGGAAGCGGCGAAGAGGGTGCGTGAGACTCTCGTTGAGATCCACCAAAGTGGGAAGACCGTGGTTGTAATAGAACAAAGGCTAAACGGTTTTCTGCAAGACACTTCAAGATGTTTCATTCTCGATCAGGGAAAACTGCTGTTTGAGGGGTCCCCGAAAGCGGCCAGGAATGTCTTTCTCAGTGAGAACTTATGGCCCTACTATAACAAGAAGAAGCAAAATCTGACGACGGACAGACATCCGGTTCTTGTTGTTCAGGACCTTTCATATAGGATTGAGGAAAGAGAGATACTGAAAGACATATCCCTTGAGCTCATAAGCGGAGAGACGGTAGCTATAATTGGCAGAAATGGCTCGGGTAAAACCACTCTAATCAAACACCTTAATGGACTGCTGCGGCCCACCAGGGGAAGGGTAATTTACCAGGGGGAGGAGATTAATGGCAAAGACCCTTCAGAGATGGCGAGCAACGTTGGCGTTTCTTTTCAGAATGCTAACGACCAATTCTTCAAATATCGAGTGAAGGATGAGATCTTGGTGGGGCCAAGAATGCTAGGGAATTTACAATATGACTGGCTCGAAGAGATTTACGAGATTTTTGACCTGCGAGCCCTACTCGACAGATCTCCATATAGACTAAGCGAGGGCGAGAAGAAACGCGTGGCCCTTGCCTCTATTTTGGCCATGCGGCCGCAGCTCCTTGTCCTCGATGAGCCCACATCTGGACAGGATGGGCGATTCCGAGCAATGCTCGCCATCCTCTTGGGGAAACTCAAAGGTCAAGGCTTCACTGTCTTGATTGCCACTCACGATCTGGATTTTGCCCAGGCCACAGCGGATCGATGGGTAATCCTAGACCGAGGTAGAGCAGTGGCTGACGGCTTGCCTCAAGATCTCATGACCGATGAACAACTCATTCGACTGGGCGCCCTGCCCAGCCCGCATAGAGCATAGGGCATGGAGCATAGAGTAAACCCTAACGTTGCAAACCTGTGCCGAGGAAAAACGCGTCAGGGCGCGCCAGATGTGGTTGCGCGCAGCCTCGACCAGGTCGAAGCGTACTTAACCGTACGTGAGGTCCTGGCCGAGGCGAGCACGGGCGCAGATGGAGTGCTCTGGCGCGAGTTTAGCGGTTTTGACCGGTTCAGGTTTGCAACGTTAGGGTAAACCTAGGGCACAATCTCATGGCAGACGAAGGTAAGAAATGGGAGACTCAAATTGCGGCGCCTTGACCCAAGAACAAAACTTGCTCTCGGCTTAATGGCCATAGGGGCTGTTTTTGTCGCCCGGGAGCCGAAGACTCTTATTTTAGAGTGTGTTGCCCTCCTGGTCGCCATTACATCAACGGGCCTGATGAGGGCGTGGACAAAATCCCTAAGGTTGGTTTTGCCTATGACCGCTCTAGTCTTCGCCATCGCTCTTATCTCTTTTGACATTCGTGTTGCTTTGCTGCTCTCTATCCGGCTACTCAATCTTCTGGCCGTCTCGTTTATATTCTTTCAAACCGTCACTCCCGAGGAAATGGGTGGTGGTTTGATAAAGATGGGAGTACCCTACGGATTCACTTTTATTTTATCCACTGCGATGCGCTATGTACCCTTGATAGGACAGAAGATCCGCAACATCATTGATGCTCAACGTTCAAGGGGAATCGACCTCAGGCCTAGGATAAAGAACGTGCCAAACATCATGGCCCTGCTGATGCCCCTGTTGGCACAATCTTTCATCCTATCCGACCAACTTGCCATAGCTATGGAGTCGCGAGGATTTGGGCGCAAGGGACGGTCATCTCGAAAGCAGTATCGCCTTACCTTCTGGGAGTATTGTTTAATGCTGGCATCCCTGACTTTCCTGCTTTTCTTCGCCTGGTGGGAAAGGGGGGGGTAAGGCAGCAGTCAGCAGGCAGTATTTTGAACCGGTCTTATCTTGAGGTCTCATTCGATCCAGCTGTTGCCACTAACTGCTATCAAGAATCAGCCTCTACCTTTATCCATCCCTGAAGATACTTGATGAAGCAAGTAAAGCAAATTCCTATGTATCGCTACCTGATGGTGCTCACCATCAGCTCTACCTTGGGATTGCAAACCTGGCGAACACTATTCAACAACTTCGCTGTGGAAGTCGCCGGTTTGGAGGGCAATCATATAGGCATGATTCAATCCGTACGGGAGATCCCAGGATTTTTGGCACTTCTTGTCGTTTTTGTGATGTACCTGGTAAAGGAGCATCGGTTGTCGGCATTGTCGATATTCTGTCTGGGAGTCGGAGTATCAGCAACAGGATTGCTGCCCTCCTACTCTGGACTACTGCTCACCACCTTAATCATGAGTTTTGGTTTTCATTTCTACGAGACAACAAACCAATCATTAACGCTTCAATATTTCGATGAGAACACATCTCCCTGGGTTCTCGGCAAATTGCGCAGTTTGGCCTCCGCTTCGAATATAGGTGTAGGCATTATCATTTACTGTCTGGCAGCTTTCCTGAACTACAAGTACATATATCTGCTGATTGGCGGTCTCATAATTGCCACAAGCCTCTGGGGACTCAAGCAAGAGCCGACTGACCCGGATATTACTCCTCAACACAAAAAAATGATCGTCCGCAAGAAATATTGGCTGTTTTATTTCCTCACATTCATGGGGGGGGCACGACGCCAGATCTTCATGGCGTTTGCTGTCTTCCTCTTGGTAAAGAAGTTCCATTTTACCGTTCAGGAAGTTACCATCCTTTTCGTGATTAACAACGTCATCAACTATTTCCTGAGCCCTGCCGTGGGGAAAGCAATTATCCGCTTCGGTGAAAGAAAAGTACTGTCGCTGGAATACTTCAGCTTGATCTTCATTTTCCTGGCCTACGCCTTAGTTCAATCCAAATTGCTCCTGGCCATTCTTTACATTCTTGACCACATCTTTTTCAATTTTGCCTTTGCTATCCGTACCTATTTTCAGAAAGTGGCAGACCCTCGAGACATCGCACCAAGTATGGCAGTTGGCTTTACCATAAACCACATAGCTGCGGTGGTTCTTCCTGCAATTGGGGGGATTCTGTGGATGGTAGATTATAGGATTCCATTCTTGGTTGGCGCAGCGTTCAGCATGGTTTCTCTGATCGCTGTCCAGCAAATCCGGCTTAGTTCATAATCTCCGCAGCCATCTCTTCGGCTAACTTCATTATATCTTCACGTCCTTCCACGTCACCCTTATCGTGGACTCCGCAAGCCCGGATAAGGTCACCAGCCTCGAAGCCGTACCAATTGAAGAAACCGTTGTATCGGGGGAAAATATCGTTAAACAGCTTCTCATCTGGATGCCCCTGAGCCTGAATAAAAACCAGCTTCTTGCCCGGCGGAAGGCGGGAGGGCTCTGGGTTGGTGGCGTAATCAGGCGCTAGATAGGAAAAAGTGCGGTCGACAAAAGCTTTGAGTTGGCTTGATACATCACCGTAATAGACGGGAGTGGCCATGACTAGAACATCAGAGTCACGGACTGCATCAAGAACCTCAGCCAGATCGTCCTTCAAAACGCACTTATCCAGTTTTGTTTTACACGTCATACAAGCTTGACAACCCCTGTACTTGAGCTTGTTCAAAGCGAATATCTCAACATCTGCACCGCGACTTTCCGCACTCTCGCAGAATCTCTTGGCTATGACTGCACTGTTACCTTTAGGTCTTGGGCTTCCAAGCAAACAGACGATCTTCATGCACTCTCCTCCCTTGTTTCTCCAAAGTCGACACCAGCAATTGGCCCTTGGCTGGTAAAGCAGCCAACTTTCTGGACCGAAGACGGGGTGTTGGAATTATTCCTGAGGCTCTCCACCGACGGCGGACTGCTAGCCTTCGCCAACACATGCGGATGGGTTTACTAATAACAGATTTAATAAGGGCTGGCAATCCGGCGGCGGCGGACAACTCAGGCAGATACAGCCTTCTGTACGAGGGATCTCTATTACGGTAGGATTTCAGACCGAGCGGAAGCCTGACGCGGGTATTTCATGAATTGCCGTCGCACCGACTTCAAGTAGAGATGTTACCATGAGGTTAGCCTTCATCTCCGAATAGTGCGCTCTCCATTTCTAGCTCGATGGCATGCTCTTCATCTTTTAACCTTGCCCCCTCTAGGATTAGAGCAGTCATAGGTCGTTGAATGGTCACAGGTATGTCCTCGGGAAGTGGCAGTGAAACAATCTCGCCCCCCTCCAGGGTAATGGTCTTGAAGAAGGCCTCTTCCCCTTCCAGATCCCCGTGTTCGGCGTGCACAATCTCGCCATCTTTTAAGTAAATCAGGGATTCATCCCCGTGCCCGGTCCTGACACAAATTGTCTGCGACTTCCCGGCCATGTGCACAAGCTGAAGAGCGTCTGTGAGATGAAAACCATGGAAACCGGATGCTCTGAAGCCCTTAGACGGCTCCAGTGCTCGAAAGAGGTTTTGGACGAAACTTTCCAAGGTGAAAGGCTTCTTTAGGAATTCGATAGCCCCATATTCCATTGATTTCTTGAATGCCTCATCAGAGCCATGCGCAGTCATCACAATGAAGCGGGTATCAGAATTGCGTTCCTTTGCTCGACGGAGAAGCTCGAAGCCATCCATCTCAGGCATGCAAATGTCCGTGGTGACAACACTGATTTGATAGGTTTCCAGTATTCGCAGGGCCTCCTCACCACACGTTGCGGTGTGGACAGTAAAACGGTCACTGTAGCCGCCCAGGAGATCCTCCAGGAAATTCAGAACCATTGGCTCATCATCTACAATTAAGATGTCTTGCTTAGAAGCCATGTCTCTATCTCAGTTTATCGGTTATTGTCAGCAAGCTGAAACTCCACATGCTTACTGGAAAATGATTATTCGAGCGCATTAATCCTGAGAGGATTCTTCGTCGTACCAGGGCAAATTTACAACAAATGCCTCTGCCTTTAGATGGCTACGCTCCACCTCCGGCTTTGCCGCTTCTGCTATATGTTTGGCAACAACCTCTCGATACTTAGGTCCAACCTTCGCCCACGTTACGTAGATTTCGTACTGCTGTGCATGTTGCCACATTTCGTCGTTGTTTCTCTCTTTGACAATGCAATCTCTGATATGGCCCTGACCCACGCGCAGTGCTACCTTTTTCTGCTCTTCGTACCAGATGACATATACTCCTTGCAGTTTGTCAAATTGTTTGTCCTCCACCGCCGCTTCTGCTAGAGTCCACCAAGTCCCCTCGCCATTCTTTTGCCATTCCAGACGAAGATCCAGACTGCTTGATCCAGTGCTAGCATTAAGGTCAGATTCTCCCGGTAGGGGCGATTTTCTTTTTTTCTTGGTAGCAATGGTCGTTACCAGATGGTGTTTTGCACCAATCCAGACAACATCACCATTCTCGAGCTCAGCTGATTTTACTTTTGCCCCGTTTACGACTGTGCCGTTCTTACTTCCCTTGTCCCAAAGCAGTAATGTATCTTTCTGTCGACTGATGCCTGCATGTTGACGGGATACACTCTTGTCGCGGATGACTATGTCATTAGTAGAGAGACGACCAATGGACAGATTGTCCCCATCCTGCAAAGTGAATTCTTTGACAGTGAGTTCCTGCAGTTTTAGTTCTAGTTTAAACATCGCGCTCGTCCGCTAATATCTATCCGCTGGGACCTTGAGTGCAAAGTTCATGCCTGTTGGCAAAGATACTCGGCCTCATCCAAAATCCCGCCGTGCATTGGAGGACCTGGCTTTGAGGTGGCCCTATAAAAGAAAGGCGCAGAACAATTGGGGTCATTCGGCTTCGCCGTCAGTACGCTTCGCTGTCATTAAGTCATTATGTCGTTGGGGTGATTGATCACCGATATCAGTATGCGTTAGATCTGGTGAATCACTTACTGGATGACCTAATGACGGCCGTCAGGCCATGTGACGGGCCTAAGCCCGAATGACGCCGAAGGCAAATGACCCAGCGATGCCCTAGACTTGCGCCCTACACCCTTTACATACTGGCAAAGCCATCCGCCGACGGCGGACTGACCTGGCTCAAGAGACCAGCTTTTCGATGCTAAAACTAAGTTGGGATTGGGTGGAAACCTGGATACTATGGGCGATAAAGCGAGAGCATCTTGTGGGCTGAGGGATTGCTAGAGACAGAATTACGTGGTCTGGCTCACACTTTCTTGGCCACTTTGCGAAAGTGGTGACCATAAACCATTAAGGTGATGGCCTCGGGGAACACTCGTCGATAGAAGATAATGGATTTAAACAACATCTTCCAGTAGTAGCACTGGGATAAACCATTTCCCAAGATACCGAGATAGAAGATTGACTTCAGAAAAGCCTTGACCTCGTGAGGTCTAAATCGCCGTTTCCTGGCGGGTTGGTAGTTCTGAAGAAAATTGCAGACCCGCTGATAAAAGTACCGGGGACTGTAAATGGTCCGAACGATTTCACGATAGCCGTTGATGAGCACCTCTTTATCCATTTTGGGAATGAAATTGATGGTGCCGTCTGTGTTGTCTCCCGAAGCGCTCGTCTCCAGTCGATTCTCCGCCTCGAGTCTCTGCCATAACCTGGTTTTGGGCGGCGCATTCAACAACCCGACCATGGCCGTCACCACTCCAGATTCTTGAATGAATTTAATTTGTCGCGAGAAGATTCCAGCATCATCATTGTCAAAGCCTACGATATAACCGCCTAGAACCTGGAGCCCGGCCGCCTGGAGTTTTTTGATAGCGGCAACCATGTCACGACTGCGATTTTGATTCTTAGCACATTCCTTCAAACTATCCTCATCGGGTGTTTCCAACCCTATAAAGACAGTGTCAAAGCCCGCGCCAACCATCAAATCTATGAGCTCATCATCGTCTACCAGGTTTATGGATGCTTCGGTAAGAAAGACGAAAGGATACTGACGCGATCTCATCCATTCGATCAACCGGGGAAGCATCTCTTTGATTTTCCGCTTGTGACCGATGAAATTGTCATCAACAATGAAAACATTACCACGCCAGCCCAAGTCATAGATGGCTTCCAGTTCGGCAATGAGCTGGTCTGCACTCTTCACCCGGGGTCGGCGGCCATATAGAGCAGTGATATCACAGAACTCACAATCGAAAGGACAGCCCCGCGAAAACTGTATCATTGGTGTGGCATACTTCTTAATATTGATTAGGTTCCAACGTGGTATGGGTGTTGTATTCAATTCAGGAAAATTATCAGTACTATATACTTTTCGGAGATTTCCGGTTTTCAAGTCGGCTAGAAAAGATGGCAGGGTGCACTCCGCTTCGTTCAAAACCAGGTGATCCACCAGATCGGTGAATTCTTCCGGAGTGCTGTTGAATAGAGGTCCACCGGCAACTACTTTTTTGCCCAGATTGCGGCATCTATGAAGAACACCAAGAACCGATTTTTTCTGGATCATCATGGCGCTGATCATTACAAAGTCGGCCCAGTTCAGGTCTCTGTCCTTGAGCTTTTCAACGTTCATATCCACCAGACGAATATCCCAGTGATCTGGCAGCATAGCCGCAACTGTCAAAAGGCCCAAAGGAGGGTAAGCGGCCTTCTTGGAGATAAACTTGAGGGCGTGGTCAAAGCTCCAAAAGGTAACCGGATATTCCGGGTAGACCATTAGAATCTTCATCTCTTTTCCTTAGGTCAAAGAAGACCTGCCTCTCGGTGATGCTTGAGACTTGAAGAGTTCTGAAAGAATCGTCCTGTTGAATAAACCACACGACCTTAG
>CAJIBP010000534.1_pt1 | contig 11496 bp, 8 predicted proteins | sample 9199361 | NCBI WGS metagenome assembly CAJIBP01 (sample SAMEA7708308, study PRJEB35096) | sediment metagenome | biome: marine neritic benthic zone biome [ENVO:01000025]; feature: sediment [ENVO:00002007]; material: shallow marine sediment [ENVO:03000034] sea grass bed [ENVO_01000059] ...
GTGCAGACCTAAAGGTAGTACTTGATGCTGGCTTGACGCCTGGAGGCAAAGTCTCTACAATTGTCGACGTAACTATTCGTCCTCCTAAAATTTTGCGAGCTGGGGCAATTGCGGCCCAGGAGTTTGTGTCTTGCTGGGAGTGAAAAGGGGGGTTGGAGTGAGCAAAGATCCCTTTCAACCACCTCTAATGTAGACTAATGACAAACCCTGCTCATGAGTCGTCAGGCAGATCCTTCGTCAGGATACCAAGCTAATGTCCGTTACCAGTTGTCAGTTGATTACCACCTTATGCTACTCTGTTTGCCGTGTGTCCCTTAAACGTACTCGGCATGGCCATTGCAGTGCGTAGTCAAGGATCGCTTGACTGAAACAACGCACATGGCACGAGCTTTGCTCCCTATTGATCCAAGCGCTCTCGCCATTTCTGCGACGGACGACTGACAACCATAAACGGGCACATTCCATGAGGAAATCCTTTCCTAGAAAATTCTTCGATATGGTGCAGGGCAACCTGATCTCCCGGATGTTCGGGTTCCTCCGGGAGATGGTGATTGCTGGTTATTTCGGTACTACTCGGGCCACCGATCTATTCGCCATCGCCATTACCATTCCCACCCTCTTTAGGAGAATCCTGGGCGAGGACATGGTTGAGAAGGCCTTCATGCCCAGCTTCCGCCAACTCATCGCTGCAGGTGAATACAGGAGGGCCTGGATATTGGCCTCCAGGATCTTTAACCTCATGATGCTTCTGCTGCTCCTGCTCATGGGACTTTTCTACATGCTGACGCCGAAATTGGTTCGGCTGTTCGCTGGTCTTGGTGCCAGCGAGTTCCACCAGGCTGAAGTTATGACCTATGTGATTCTCCCATTTATGGTCGCAATAGGTCTGGCCTCTTTTGTGGGTGGGCTCCTGCTTTTTCTGGACGCCACTGTCACCTATGCTTTGGCGCCTGTGATGCTGAGTGTCGGTGTCATTTTGGGAATCATTGTGCTAAAGCCTTACATCGGCATGTACAGCTTGGCGGCGGGTTTTGTTCTAGGTGGTATTCTCCAGTTTATTGTCCAAATTCCTGCGCTCATTCGCGCTTCGCGTCGAAGCAATTTGGACATGCAGTATCGGGCCACAGCAGGGGAACGCGTGCCTGAGCTCAAAGAAGTAGGGCGCCAATCGGGCTGGATTTTTTGGCAGTCTGTGGCCAGCAAAACGGTGGAGGTGGTAGATCGAGTCCTGGCATCATTTCTGGTGCCAGGTAGTATCGCAGCGCTATATTTCGCCCAAAGGCTTGTCCAATTGCCCAATTCCATCATTGGCCTGGCTGTAGGGAGGGCTGGGGTCACCGAGCTCAATGATCAAGCACAGCGGAAAGACTGGTCAGCTTTCCGAACAACGGTCGTCACCGGCCTACGCTACAATATCGCCTGCTTATTGCCACTCACCGTGCTGGTGCTGGCACTGGTCGGGCCCATCACTTCGGTGGCCTTTCAGCGCGGTGCCTTTGACAGGTCATCGGTGCATCTGACGGCCTTTGCCTTGGCCTTCTATGTCTTGGGCCTTTTGGGTATGGGATTTTGGAACCTATACAGCCGCACCTATCCGGCTCTGGCTAAGAATCAAATTCCCCTCTACTCTTCGCTATTCTGCGCCCTGGTAAATGTGGGATTGAGTCTGCTCCTGGTGAGAACTTCACTCAAGCATGGCGGACTGGCGCTTGCCTCCTCCATCGCCTTCACGATTAATGGTGCAATGCTCTTTGCTGCTTTCAACTCTGAGCTGCGCCGTTTGGGCCAGCAGGGCATTGGCTGGGGAGATCTCGGGGATACAATCGTCTCCTCAGCCGTAGCAAGTGGCGTAGGTGGTTTTACTGCCTGGTTGACATTTCCCTACCTCAACCGGCTCTCTTTTTTGGCAGACCTTCCCCATCTGCTATTCAAATGGGGCGAGGTGGTTGCTTTGGGACTTGCAGCGGGTGGGGGAATCTTTATGTTCCTCCTCAGTCTGGCTTATTGGGGAAGATTGCGCGGCCCCGCTGCTCCTGCCCTTGAGCGGATCATATTGACTGGTGGTGGTACTGGCGGCCATGTGAATCCTGCCCTCGCCATTGCCGAGGTGATCAAGCAGAGCAATCCGAATTCCCGATTTCTCTACGTGGGATCAAGGGGAAAGGCAGAATCGGTTATCGTTACCCGTGCCGGCTATTCGCTTCGCTTCGTTCGAGCCAGTGGTTTCCCCGGTTTTCGACCAAGTCTGGAGCTGGTACGGTTTGTCTTTAATTTGTTGGTGGGGATTGTCCAATCTTTCTACTATATTGCAGCTTTTCGGCCAAACATGATCATTGGCACGGGAGGCTATGTGAGCGCTCCTGTCATCTTTGCCAATACCCTGATGCGCCTGGTTGGAATGACTCGGGCCGAGGTTTATATTCATGAACAGAACAGCGTGCCGGGAAAGCTCAATCGGTTTATAGGCAGACGGGCAGACAAGGTACTGCTTACCTTCCCGGAGACCAAGAGCTTCTTCCCTGAAAATGGTGTGGTGGTTGGTTACCCAGTGCGCCATTCCCTCACCAGCAAGACTGGATCGAAGAATGGGGAGGTCATACCATTGCAGATTTCTGACGGAAGACGGGTGGTCTTCGTTTTTGGGGGTTCTCAGGGAGCCCGGACCATTAACCGGGCCTTAGTAGATGCGCTAGCCCATCTCTTGCCTCGAAGCAATGATATATTTGTCATTCATGGTGTGGGCCTTATGAATACGCCAGAATACCATGCCTGGGAGGATACAACTCAGCGATTGCAGTTGAGATACAGTGAGAAGGAACATGATCACATCAGGTCCTTTTACTATGCCCAGGACTACTTCCACAATATTGGCGACATATATGCAATGAGCGATCTGGTGGTCTGTCGCGGCGGAGCTGGCAGTCTGAACGAGATTTCGGCCATGGGCAAGTCGGCTCTCATTATTCCGAAAGCAAATCTGCCGGGCAACCACCAGGTCATGAATGCTCGGGTCATGAAGCGGGCCGGCGGAGCGCAGGTGATCTTCGAAGATGCGGTGATGGAAGAGGGAATGCTGCTGGAGAAGGTCGACGGAAAGAAGCTGGCGGCACGAATTCTGGCCCTGCTGGATGCACCGCATCAACTTGACAAAATGGGGATTTGTTCACGCTCTTTCATGAGTCACAATGCAGCGGAGCGTATTGTCAGAGAGCTGCATGGAGGCTCAGTTTCCAATAGTTCTGCGGACGACGCTCTCGCCACAAATCTGGAACCACTTCTCAGAGACAATGAGTTGCTGGATCTTCTCACGCGTGCCTGGCAGAGGGAGCAGGAGAAGTATGAGGTTCGCAAGGTTATTAGTGATGCCGACGATCTGGACTATTATCGTCATCGGGCTGCTGCCTTGCTTACCTCGTCCAGCTGGCCAGAACGTAACCTGGGAGTCAAGCTCATCGGACTTCTGAAACATGAAGAGGAGCTCTCGTATATTCTGTATCTTCTAGCAGATCGGATCCCGGCAACTAGGCTGCAGAGATTGTTTGGAGGCGATTTTCGGCAGGTAGGCTTCATCCGGCGCAATGTACTGATCGCCCTGCAGTTATTGAATAGTTGGAGCCCAGAGGTGGAGGCTCGAGTCTTTGAGGCACTTGAGGATAATTACTATGAGGTTCGAACCCAAGCTGCTCGAACCATGGGCTATTTTGCCGATAGAATTATCCAGAAGCAGGCAGTGACCGAGAGACTGATGGCGCTCATCAAAGATCGCTCGTTCGAGGTGGTGAGAGAGGTTGTCCTGGCTTTGGGATTTGTAGGTGGCGATCGGGAGGTTGCGAAGAATCTGTTAGCACTGAGGGAACATCACTACTGGCAGGTTCGCGAGGCTGCCCTCAAGGCCCTGACAAAGTTAGTACAGCGGGGAATTGTCACAGATCGGCAGTGGCTACTCACAGAGACTTCCCGCTTTATTCTGACAACTACTGATTTTCGGTCATATTTTGATATCAAGGAAACCTACCGTAATCTGCACGCGCTTTGCAAGGAGGAAGAGGATTTAAAGAATCCGAAATTCTGATGTCGAAATCTTAAACAATCATTATCAATAGGAAACGAAAATGATCTACCACCTTGGTCGCTGGCTCCAGAGCCAGATCGATGCGTTCAGTTTTCTGCGGCTCCTGGGTTACCTGAGTTTTCGCTCGATAATGGCGGCATTGACTGCTGTGTTGATTGTCTTCTTGTTGAGTCCTCGCTTTATCCGTGCCATGCATCGACGAAACTTTCTGGATCGGGTGCGAGAAACTGGAATTCCTTCAGCTTTTGACAAAGCTGGTACGCCCACAATGGGTGGAGCGTTACTCATCGCAGCTATGAGCGTTTCCATACTGCTCTGGTGCAACTTGGCAAATCCTTTTTTATTGTTGAGTTTTGCCACACTACTTTGGTTCGGTGGCATCGGCTTCTTGGATGACTGGTTAAAAAGCTCTCGCGGCAGCAGCCAGGATGGCCTCGGGGAGATTACCAAGCTGGTGCTTCAAGGTATATTTGCCGTCGCTTTCATTGTGGTTTATCTGGGGCCGTTCTCTCCGCTGGAGGCTAATATTACCACACAGTTGTATATACCCTTCTTGAAAAGGCCTCTCTTGGATTTGGGATTCTTCTATGGGCTGTTTATCTTCCTTTTCATTCTTCTCGTGGCCAACGCGGTAAATATCACAGATGGTCTGGACGGCTTGGCCGTTACCCCGTCCATCTTCGTGGTTGCTGTGTTGGGGGTATTCGCCTATGTGATGGGCAATACGATCTATGCAGGCTATTTGCAATATCCATATCTTAGGGGGACTGGAGAGTTGACCGTATTTGTCTCAGCGTTTGTTGGAGCTGGTTTGGGGTTTCTCTGGTATAATGCCTACCCTGCCCAGATATTCATGGGCGATACTGGTTCTCTCTCAATTGGTGGCACAGTGGCTGTTTTGAGTGTCCTGCTAAAGCAGGAGGTCCTGTTTCCGCTCTTGGGAGGGCTTTTTCTGGTTGAGGCGCTCACCTCACAGATCCAGGACAAAATAGGTGTGCGCTGGCTGGGTAGAAGGATCTTTTTCCGGGCTCCTTTGCACCATAGCTTGCAGCATCGGGGGTTTGCTGAGACCAAGGTGGTAATCAGGTTGTGGATTGTGGCCGGCATTCTTGCCTTGTTGTCTTTGGCGACTCTGAAGATCAGGTAGCACGGTAAAAGGTAGAAAGAGCATAGCGCCTGAATGGGCAAAATGAAGGAGTAGCAAGAATCGTCTTTGCTGTATTGATGAATCTTGGGTTTAAGGGCATTAAAGTTGCATTCTTCGTGCATAGCGCATAACCATCTTCGCACCACCGTGTTATCCTGATAGCCCGGTGTAAGTAAGGAACAACAAAATTGTCCGTAAGTCTACGCATACCAATATTCGCCAAATTTTCCCTCCTTGCCACTCTCGCCATTCTTGCCATTGTTGCCACCATTAGTACGAGCATTCTTAAACGCCAGCGAATTCAGTTCACTGATCGGTTGATCAAATTTGGTGTCACCATGTCGCGGTATGCAGCCAGACACAGTCCTGAGAACCTCTTGGAAGAGGCGGGGTTGCCCATGTATCAGCTGGTCTCTGATCTCGCCAAAAGTGAAGAGGTGGTGTTCGCGCTTGTACTAAACAGCGATGGAATTATCCAGGCGCACAGCGACATCAATCTGGTTGGCAAACCATATACTCCCGAAGCCGACAGTCATCTGATCTTCGACAAAGATGGGCTACAACTGAGGAGTTATGGTGAAGCAGGAGAAGAGCGCCTTCTTTTTACAACCCCCGTGTTGTACCAAGACCTTAAGATCGGCGAAGTTAAACTCTGCTTGACCAAGCAATACATTGAAGCAAGTATTTTCAAAGCAAAAGTGGTTATTCTGTTGATGACTCTAGCCATCACTGCGGTCGGTATTGTCATGAGCATGGTGTTGAGTTTGTATTTTTCACGGCCGATTCAACGGTTAGTGGTGGCTGTGGAAGAGATCGGTAAGGGCAACTTCACCTACAGGGTAAACCTCGCCCGTAAAGACGAACTGGGCGATCTGGGTGAGGCCATTAATCGCATGGCCGAAGACTTGCGCTTGAAGGACAGGATCCAAACCTGGTTTGGGCGTTATGTGACGCCGGAGATTGTGGATCGCATTCTGGCCAGTCCGGATGACGAATGGATGAAAGGAACGCGTCTGGAGGCTACAATAGTATTTGTGGACATCCGAGGGTTTACAGCTCTGGCGGAAAGAAGTGATCCGGATGCAGTTGTGGAGCTGCTCAATTCGTATTTTACCCTAGTCACTGACGTCATAATTCAGCATGGTGGTTACCTGGACAAGTTTGTCGGGGATGCTGTTATGGGCGTCTTCGGCGCCTTGGTGCCGGATCCTGAACACGCCCAAACCGCGTTGCTGGCTGCGATGGAAGTTCGTCGGCATATACCCGAGTTGAACCAGAGGTTGCCAGTATTGGGGGAACCTATTCAGGTGGGTATAGGCATCAACACGGGAGAAGTGGTAGCCGGTAATATCGGCTCCAGCAAAAGCATGGAATACACTGTAATTGGAGACAACGTGAACGTGGCCTCTCGTCTGACTGATCTCGCCGGTCCGGATCAGATTCTCATCAGCGAACAGATATACTTAAAAGTGCTTGGAGATTCTAGGTTTATTTTCCAGTCACGGGGAGTTTTGGAAGTCAAAGGCAGAAAGGAGCCTGTGCGCATATATGAAGTATTGGGCCAAGAGGCAGACGGAGAGCAGACAGCTGTATAGCAGTGTCTTCAGGGGAGGTTTTTGCTCGTCTTGGTGCCCGGCTGCTTCCGTTTTTGGGTATCTGGTAAATGACAGTGGAGGCAACTCCGTCCTTTACCTACCCATTCAGAGTGGGTAGGAGACAGGTGATGAATACTATTAAGCAACGGGCTTTCGAGCATGCACGCATAACCTTTCATAGAGAAGTGCTGAAATGAAGTGGCGCCTAGTCCCGCTTGTTTTTTGTCTGATAATCCAGGGACTGTCTCTGAGCAGTTGCACCGCTTTGAAGAAGAGACTTGAGCCCCAGGACTCGCCGGAAATTCGCCCAGAGAGGATTTTACTTGAGCAGGCACTGGAATATGAGCGCAAAGCTGAATATCAGAAGGCTCTGCAGGCCTATGAAGCGACACTTGCTCTAGTTGTCGCCAAAAAGGAGAAGTTGGAAGCTTCTTTGCGCAGCGATGCGGAAAGACACTACCGACTGGGACTCAAGCTACATGAACAGGGGAAGCATGAGAAAGCCAGGCATGAATTCCTTTTTGCTTTGAGATTATGGCCTGAATTTCCCGAGGTGATCGATCAACTGCAACAAACCCGGCACAGCCGCTACGTGGTCCATGAAGTGAAAGAGGGGGAGTACTTAACCGCTATCGCTCAAAAGTATTACAATGATGAGAGCAAATATAAGGTCATTGCTCTCTACAATAACCTTGAGGATGCCGCGAAACTCAAGCCTGGTCTTGAACTCAAAATCCCAGAGATCGAAGGTACAAGCTTCAGCTCCGCAAAGAGGATGGTGGATACCAAACCTTCTCGTGAAAAGCAGGTACCCAAAAAGATGCCAGATAAGAACGACAAGGAACCTACTGGCAAGGCTGCTGATAAAGCCGTCCGTAAAGCAAGACCGAGGGGGCAATCAACCGTAAGCGGCGGGGCAAAGTCCAAACCCTTGGTTTCGGATGAGCGAACTTTGGCGCTGGCGGAGGAGATGGGCCACGATCCGGTTGTCATGTCCCGAGAACTGGGGATAATTCTGCTCGAGGAAGGTCAATATCTGGCTGCTCTGCAGGAGTTCCAAAAGGTTATGAACAAGGATCCAAATAACAAGGAAATCCTAGAGTATATGACCCGGGCTCATTACAGACAAGGAGAAGCGCTCTTCCAGGAGGCTGCATACCTGGAGGCCCGCCGTCATTTCCAAGAGGCGCTTAGACTGGACAAGCAATGTAGTCACTGCAAAAAATATCTGAAACGGACCGAGGATGCCTACAAAGAGGCACACTATCTAAAAGGTATCCAACATTTCGAAGAACAAAGTCTGAAGGAGGCCATCGAAGAGTGGCAATTAGTAAGCAAACTTGATTCCGATTACAAGCAGGTGCAAAACTACTTGCTCAGGGCTCAGAAATTAATGGATAAGGTTCAGGAGTTAACCGAGGAACCGTAACCAGAATAGCGGCACAAGCCGTAACAAGGCCATATTGAATATCGAATATCGAACAAGGAATCTAGAATCATGAATTTCCTTGTTTTATTACTTGAGACTTTCACTATTTTTTGAGCAAATAAATCAAATAGTTAAAATACCATCTTTTGGATAGTCACCCCACGCGATTCTCGTTGAAAATCTGTTTATACCCTAGATCCTCGCTTTCGTGCGAATGACGACAGTATGCTCTCGCCCGTCATCCTGGCCCCGCATTCAATGCTGGATAGACTCCGGCGGGGATCCAGGTAGGTCACAGCTTCTTACTGCATTATTGAACAGTCTCAATTTTCAATCCGAGATCCGAAATCCGCAATCCCAATTCGTGATTTCTTCTTCTACATTCTACGGTTCAGGCGGGTTCATCCTCCCTGTCCTCCTTTGCGTCTACTACAGGTGGGGAGTGCTCCTTGTCGCGTTCGATGAAAGCGTAGGCGCTGTGATTGTGAATGGATTCGAAGTTTTCTGCGTCCACAGAATACCAGGTGATGTTAAAGTCCTCCTCCAGTTTAGTTGCAATGTCTCGCACCACGTCTTCCACGAATTTGGGATTCTGGTGTGCTTTTTCGGTTACATATTTCTCGTCCGGCCGTTTGAGAACTGAGTATACATCGCAGGACGCCTCTGCCTCTACAATTTGAATCAGTTCTTCCAGCCAGACGAATCGCTTAAAACGCACAGCCAGCCGGACAACACCGCGCTGATTATGTGCACCAAACTCACTGATTTCTTTGGAGCACGGGCAGACCGTGGTAATAGGGGCGCTAATCTGAGCCACCAGATCATGCCCATCATCACCACTCAGGGATCCCATCAAGCGGCAGCCATACTCCATAAGCCCGGTTGCAGCAGAAATCGGTGACTCTTTTTCAACAAAATAGGGAAAGGTTATTTCTAGATGGGCCGATTCCGCTTGCAGCCGGTTTTTCATGGTTTCAAGAATGGCGGCGAAATTTCGAATGTGAATCTCCCCATGGTATTCATTGAGAATCTCAATGAAGCGACTCATATGGGTTCCCTTGAATTCCTTGGGGAGGTTGACATACATGTTGATATTGGCCACCGTCTGCTGACGTCCGTGTGTCCGATCCAAAACCGCGATGGGATAACGGATGTTCTTGACCCCGACCTTGTCGATGTTGATGTTGCGGTGATCCCTGGTATTCTGGATGTCGCTGAGTCTTTGTTCCCCCGATCTCGACGGAAGCCAGAGTTCCTTTGAAATGTCTCTGCTTTTAAGCATGGTTGGCTCACAGTTTGCGGTTAACCGGCTAACTGGCTGACCGGCTAAACAAGTGAATCACGAGTATTGTAAACAAGCTGATTGAAACTGCCTGGTTCTCTCAGCTGGCATCACCAGCGGTCAAGGTGATGGCGATTTCCTCCAATGACTCACGAGTTTGCTCGCCGACGTCGGAGGCAAACTCACCTTTGAGGTCAGCTTCAATAATCTTTTCATCATAGGGTATGAAGCTGAGAAATTGAAATCCATCCAAGGCTTGTTGCAGAAACTCACGATCTTTGCCGCCGCGCACTTTATTTCCCACGAAATAGAGGTTTTCCAGGCCAATATCGCCGGCGAGGGTTCTGATTCGCCGCGCCACATCAATGCTCCGCCTGCCTGGTTCCACCACGATTAGGAGTCGGTCCACTGCTTGGGCAGTCCCGCGGCCCAAATGCTCCAAGCCTGCAGCCATGTCCATTACAACAACCTCATCCCGGGCAAGTATTAAGTGAGCCACTAGAGTCTTAAGCAGTGCGTTTTCGGGACAGAGACAGCCTGTTCCTCCTTGTTGAACTCCACCCATCACCATCAAACGGATGTTCCCGTCAGAAACAGCGATCTTCTCAGGTAGGTCATCGACTTTAGGATTCAGCTTGAAATAGCCGCCCATGCCGCCAGGCTGAGACCCGGTGCGTTCGGCAATGAGACTCTTCATTTCGGTAATAGGCGGTAAAGATTCGGCACCTGGAATCGCTAGTGCCGCACCCAGGTTGGTGGCTGGATCGGCATCAATGGCGAGTACGAAACGACCCTTCTCACCAAACCATCGGCAAAGAAAAGCAGACACCGTAGTCTTGCCGACACCGCCTTTGCCGCTTATGGCAATCTTCATAAGATCTCCTCATGAGGGTTTAGAATAGTCTACGGTTGATTTGAATAAGTCGATAGACCACCATACCGCTCAGTACTGCGATGTCCTCGGCGGGCAGATAACTCTTTACTGATTCGTCAAAAAGGATACTGCCCTCTGGGGGTAGTTCGTCATCGCCGGCCCAGAGTACCACAGTCAAAGGAATACGGGGCAGAACTTTGAGAGTTATTGACACATCTCCCAATTCGTCTTGCTCGGCGCCGAGTTGAGAGCCGCAGTTGAGCAGTCGCTGCGGCTCTGAACCAAAAGTGTGGATCAAAGGATCCCGAGCTCTTTTAAGGAAAGCTGAGTAATAGAATGGTCCTTCCGGAATTTCGCGGAAAGTTATGAATTTCCCCTGCAAGGAATCCCCTTTTGAGGTGAGCAAATAGTGGAGAATAAGAATCTTCTCGGGCATGGGTACAGCTTCACTTTCTCCCTCGAGCAGCACGTCTACTTCGGGCTCAAGCTGAATTGCATGCTCTTTATTGATGAAAGGGACGGTGATGATCGGACGTCCCTTCGTGTCCTCTATACAGGCTGTGCCGCTGAGCGAGCAGACTCGGTGCAGGTTGACTTTTGCGAGCTCTTGGGCGGCCAACCGAAACGCTTCTCTGTAATCATCAATTCGGGCCAAGAAGACGATCCTCTTGCGTGCAGGTTTACCAAAGTAGTAAATATAACAAGTAGCTCAGCAAAAGGGCAATTGAAAAACACCCAGGAGTTCCCCCAAAACAAGTTGGATCAGGCGTGAGAAGTCTGGGTAAATGGGCTACTGGAGCCGAAAGGATCCGCAACTGGACTTTTGCTTTTCCAGACCGAGCTACTGCAGGGGTTTCTTCTTTAGTTCCGAGGCTCTCCGCCTACGGCGGAGTCACTTCTAGCGCCGCTGCGTGCGGGGGAAGGCTCCCCCTCCCTGTTCCCGCCTGCGCTGTGCTTCGGCGGGCCAGGGGCTCCCCCACGCACAGCTGCGGAAGTGAATCCAGGCCTCCCGCCAGTCACATCAGAAGAGACCCCTGCAGCAGCTCTGGGCCGGCTTACGGACTGCAATGCTAATAGATAGGAAAAAATGGGGGAAC